>Ga0180301_10000050_pt1 | contig 74343 bp, 76 predicted proteins | sample GuaBasSediGuay16_FD_121797 | JGI IMG/M metagenome (GOLD analysis project Ga0180301, IMG submission 121797) | Subseafloor sediment microbial communities from Guaymas Basin, Gulf of California, Mexico - Guay16, Core 4569-2, 12-15 cm | ecosystem: Environmental > Aquatic > Marine > Hydrothermal...
AGTAAGCATTGTAGCTAGATATATCTTGTGGAAGATCAGAAATGAGAGCGGACCTGGTGATGCTATGAAACCAAGTAGCGCTTCTGAGAGAGCGCGTAGGATCCTTGAGTACAGCCTGAAACTAAGGGAGCTACTAAGAAGGAGAGATATAGTAGATATACTTGAAGCTATCCTTGATACCTCACCTCCACTTAAACTTACCGCCATAGCTTCGAAGCTCTCCACATCTGTTGATGCTATTCGTAGAAAGTTACGCATAATAAAAAATGCAAGAATAAATATACGAGTAGACATAAATCATTATGGAATGGGATTGCTTAAATTAATTGTGATGATTTACGGCATATTAGATAAAATACCGGCACCTTTATCTTATATTCTAAAATGGAAGGCGTATATATTATCACCAAGACCTATTACTATGCTAATTTTCTATCAGCCAGTGAATGTCAATGAGAAACTTATATTAAATACTCTTGAACAATATAAGATAATTAAGTTCTTTAAGGCGCAGTTAACTATCTATAATAAGCCCAAATTCTCACGATATTTCGATCCACGTACGTGTAAGTTCATTTATCCTTGGAATGAAATTAAAAATAAAATAGAAATGAATCTTTCATTCTTAAGGCCTCCTACTCCAACATTCTTCAAAAGGCTAGATTGGCTTGATGTACTAATAATATCTGTACTTGAGGATAATGCACTTATAGGTATAGGTGATATTGCGAAAAGGCTTCACGTACCAAGGAACAGAATTTCATCTCATTATAAGAACCATCTTTTACAAACAGGAATCGTTAGAGGATTCTCATTAGCATATGCACCTTTTCCTCTTGAAGGTTCATTTTACATAATTGTTTACATGAAAGGTGATATTAAGAAAATATACCCCATAGTATCAACTATTAGAGAACTTGTAGGCTTTGGTTCGGCAAATTTGGATATAGAAAACGGTAATGCTATATGCGCATTTGTCTTACCTTATGATGTTCTTTCAGGTTTTATTGAATTCTTGAATTGGTTACGTAAATATGTAGACGACATTGAAGTTTATGTAGTTGATAGGCTTTCGGTTAAGAGCTATTCTGTTCCATTCTTTGTTTACTCCCCTGAAGCTAGGTTCTGGGATTTAAATGTATATGAGTATATGAAGGAGAAGTTTGAGAAGCTATTTCAGAAGAAATAGTCGCTATTCTTAAGTTCATTGCTCTTATGCTCTACTATAAGTGATGATATAAGTTTATATACGAGTTCACTATCTCCTTCTTTAATTCCTTCAACTATATCATTTAATATTATATGGTTATAATCTGGTCTTAGAACTTTAATTAATGTGTATAGAAGGTGATCAGCTGCTTTTTCATTTAAATTAAACATTTTTAGTAAGGTTAGGTAGAATTCCCTTGGGTTCTCAATAAGTAATTCCACTAATCCTTTATTAGGGGATACTTTTCTGAAGTAGTATTCAAGTGCAAAGTATAGGCCTCGTGAAGCTTTATCCAGTAGCTTCCTAATGATTTCCTTTACCTCCTCTATTCTTATGCTACTCAACAGTACATACATCTCTATTCCCTATCATACACACTAGTTTATCCTGTATTTACCCGTTTTAATGAGAGCCCTATGTAGGCTTCATTAAATCTGCACTTCAGTTTCTATGAGAAATAGATACTATGTGAATTATAGTTATATTACTTGGTATATGACATAGATTTTATCAACTAGATTTTCTAGTGTTTGTTTCCATAGAGTTCCTACAGATAGAACTGCAAATACTCCTATAGTTTTAGCGTGTACTTTATTAATCATTTCTATTAGTGACTTTATTGTTCTACCACTTCGTAGTAGATCATCTACTATTAGGATTCGATCTTGTGGTTTTATTAATTCTGATGGTATGTATAGTGTTACTAAGCTTGGTGGATCTCCTTGCATATATGTGTATTCTATGTAATCTCTAAATCCTAATTCCTTAACTTTTTTGGCGACTATTATTTTAGTATTAAAGAGATTTGCTACTGCTAATGCTACTGGTATTCCATCAACTTCTACCGTTGCTATTGCTGTTGGTTTTTTATCCTTAAACTGGTAGTAAGCTTCTACTGCTATTAGTTTAAGTATTGATGTATCATATACTACCTTGTATGTATTTATAACGCGCTTATTAATTATATTAATCTGCTTTGATATTACATGTCTTACTAATCCCTTATTTATTATAGCTCCTATGATTTCTTTAGCTCTATCAATTGTTGGTTCAACTTTACCCGTAATGTATCTCCATAGAACAGGTCCAGGTAGGTTTAGGTATTTTTCTAGTTCTCTGTACTTTAAGTATTTTCTTAATGATCTTAGTAGCTCTATTGCTATAACTCTTTCATCTAGTATGCTTCCCACCATACATACTCCGCTTAAATTGTCTATTACATTCTGCTTTATAATTGTTTGGGTTGATTAGTTACTTTGTTTATTAATGTTTTTTAGAAATGAGAATAAGTGCTTGTATATAGTCATTTTTGCCAGGTCCTCTAGTGCTTCTAATGTGTCAAGTGCACTATATATGTCACTACTTACCGCTACTACCCCATGCTTTCTAAGTATACAGATATTACACTCTCTAATTGCTTTGGCTACTTTTTTTGCTAATACTAGTGTTCCTGGTGGTAGAGGCTCTACTTTTGTAATACATTCTCCTACAGCATATTGTGTTTCAACATACTCCTTGGGATTAAGCTCTAAGCCTAATTCTACTGCTATTACTGTTATTGGGTTATGAGAGTGTATTATTGCTTTAATATCAGGTCTTTCCTTATATATTTCAAGGTGCATTAAGTATTCAATTGATGGCTTATACATTCCCTTCCAGGTTCCATCCATATATACTTTGACCATAAATTCAGGTTTTAGCTTATGCTTTGGTATACCACTTGGTGTTATTATAAAGAAATCATTTAATTTTATACTAGCATTACCGCCCTTTACATTAATTAATCCTCTTTCATGTAATATCTTCATTACATCTACTAATTGTTTTCTAGCTTCCTCTTCAGTCAACATCTCATCTTACTCAGTTCTTTTTAGCATTGGGAAGGGTATAACCTCTTTTATTGAAGTAGATCCCGTTAATATCATTATTAATCTATCTATTCCTAACCCTAATCCACCTGTAGGTGGCATACCATACTCTAATGCTTCAACGAAATCCCAGTCATAGGGATGTGCTTCAAGATCCCCCATTTTTCTTCTCTCTTCCTCCTTTTTGAAGTAAAATTCTTGAAGTACTGGATCATTAAGCTCAGTATATGCATTTGCTAGCTCTAGGCCGGCAATATATAATTCAAATCTTTCAGCATATCTAGGATCATCTCTATGAGGTTTACAAAGTGGAGAACTTCCAGCAGGATAGTCTACGACAAATGTTGGCTGTATTAGCTTCTTACCAATAAGTCTATCGAAGAGTTTAACTATTGCTCTATCTCTATCGTACCCTCCAGGAAGGCTTAATCGATACTTTAATAGTAACTCCTTTATTTTATCATCGCTAATAGATTCTACATCTATGTTTTCATATTCTCTAAGAACGTCTACTAACCTTATCCTCTTCCATGGAGGTGTTAAATCTATTTCTACTTCTCCTTCCTCTAATGGATATTTGATTTTCAATGTTCCTAGAACATTTTTAGCTACATGAGCTACTAACTCTTCTGTAAGCTTCATCATATCATTATAGTCAGCATATGCTTGATATGCTTCTAGCATTGTGAATTCGGGATTATGATGTACGTCTATATCTTCATTTCTAAAGTTTTTACCTATTTCGAATACCTTATTGAATCCTGCAACTATGAGCCTTTTCAAGTATAGTTCGGGGGATATTCTTAGATACCATTCTTCATCTAGAGCCCATATACGTGTTGTAAATGGCCTTGCAGCAGCACCTCCATATGTTGGTTGTAGTATTGGTGTTTCAACTTCTATAAAGCCTTTGCTCCATAGGAATTTCCTTATTTCCTGGATAGTCTTGAACCTTACCTCAAATATCCATCTTATTCTTGGCGTTAACATTATATCTAAATATCTTTTCCTATATCTTACCTGTGGATCTATGATTCTATGACCATATTTTACTGGCGGGCTTCTAAGAGCCTTACATAATAATTGATAATCCTCAATTAGTATTGATAGTTCTCCTTTCTTAGTATACATTATTTCTCCGTAAACCGCTACAAAATCTCCTAAGTGTATATTTTCATGCCACCAAGAGTATTTTTCTCCTAATACTTTAGCACTAAGTACTAATTGTATCCTAACTCCATCATCTATTAAATCACAGAATGTTAATTTACCATGCTTTCTTATACCTACGATTCTACCAGCTGTTGACACCTTTGCTTTAACTATTGGTGTTTTAACTATTTCTGAAACTGGAATAATATACCATTTAGGCCTATGCGGATAAGGTTGAATGTTTTGCTTCAATAATTTTTCCCTAATATTCCTACGTTGTTGAACTTCTATTTCACCAGGTAGTTCACTCAAGTACTTCACCTACTCATTTTTCAAAAATTATGTTAAACGGAGTGAATAAAATGTATGCTCCACATAAGCTTAATATATCTCTATTGTTATTCTCCCTTCCCTGTATCCTTTTAGTGGTCTTAGTAATCCTCTTATGGTACTTTTTATCATTTCTTCTATAAATGGGTTTAGTTCAAGCTGGACATTATCTATTACTACTTTGACTTTCTTTTCCCTCTTGGCACGATATATACATTTATTTATACTTTCTTCGCCTTTAACTATCTTCTTTGCTAGTTCACTACAACTTAGTCCACATTTTTTACAATTAATTCCTGGAAGTATAAATGATTTTTCTATTATTAGTTTTACTAGACTCTCTAGTTCATTTGGGTTGTCTACATTAATTATAGGTTTATCCATGCTTCTTTGAAGGATTTTATTTGCTTTTGATGCTATTGGACCAACGATTGCTATTTCAAATCCATCGCTTAGCTTTTTGACCTCATTTAAATTTCTAGCACATATTACTTTAGGAGAATTAGTATCCCCTTTAAATCCCTCAACCAATATTATATCTACAGTATATGGAATTGATTTTACAATTACTGGGAGGAGTTTTTCTTTTAATTTAGTGATATAAGCTATAGAATACCTACCCACAGCTACTACATGATCTACTATTTGCATGAATTTATAGGTATCTGTACCTGGAATATTTATGTCGTGCTCTCCTAGACTTTTAACCACGGCAACCTTCATGTCGTACTCAATTAATTTTTGTGCTACCTTAGTAATGGCATATGTTTTTCCTGATCCTTTTAAACCAACAAATCTAACTACTCTAGGAGCCATCGACTATTCACCATATCATTATGTAAATTGGGAGCATAACTTTTTAAACTATGTTTATGCTATATGCTATATGGTTACGTATGGTACGCATGCTAAGTCAGAGAACTATTCAATGCTTTGAAAAACAAGTATTACCGGTATTTATCATGAAGTTATGTATGAAGACTTTACTTGGAATCTCCTACATAGTTCCTGAAGAATTGTACGTAGGTAATATTTTTATATAATTACATCGAATGATATTACGGTGAAGTATATTGTCGAAGAGGTCTAGCAGGCCACCATTAATAACTTTTGAACTTGATATAGATGAACAAGTGACTATATCATTTAAAGTTCCTAGAAGCATGCTTAAGATCATCGACGATACTGTGAAGAGGTTTAAATTTACTTCCAGGAGCGAATTCATTAGAAATGCTATCAGATTTTACCTCAACGAACTAGGAATTAGATACTACGAAATGCCTGGCGTTGAAGTAGCTAGAGAAGCTGTTTCTCCTCTTTCGGGAGACATTGTATTAAGGTCTATGGTTAGGAAAGAAGAATCAGAGTAGACTAATTTTAATTCAATGATCTAGAATTTTATTTCGTACCTCCACATGAAGTATTTAACCCTGGCTTCTATACTTGAATGTATGGGGATGATTAGAGACTCCAATACTGACCCGATGACTGAGTCCACCCCTCATGACCCGCTTTTCTTTAGAACGTCGATTAAGTCTATTCCAGCTTTACTTAATAGGACATAGAGTCTATTTAAAGGTAATCCAACAACGTTATCGTATGGTCCTTGAATATTCTCAATAAATATTGATGCTAATCCCTGAATTTTATATGCTCCTGCCGCATCTAATGGTTCGCCTGTCTCTACATAAAAGTCTATTTCCTTTTCTGTTAATTCCTTAAATTTAACCTTCGTTATACAGCAATCTGTATACACTCTACCCTTTACTTTTACTACTAAACCTGTATAGACGTGATGCCATTTACCGCTAAGTTTCTTTAAAATGTTTTTGGCATCGTCTACGTTTTTGGGCTTTCCTATAATTTCATTATCTACAACTATTAATGTATCAGCTGCTATTAGTATAGCATTATCCATTTCTTTTCTTTCGATACTATTCATCTTTCTTAATGCATTAAGTATTGCTATATGACAAGGATCTTTATTTAGATGATAGATTTCTGTAGTCTTAGGACTTATTATAAGAAATTTTAATCCAAGTTTTCTAAGTAGTTCAATTCTTCTTATACTACTACTTACAAGGATGAACTTATATTCCATGGCTTTCTGCTTATATCCTATGTTGAAAAGAGACTAAATATTCCATGTTCCATAGATGTGCAGCGCTTTTATCATTCTTTCCATTTCGTCTTCAAGCATATACTTTATTTCATCACCATGTACTCTTATTAGGTGTAGGTAGAGACCTCTTTTTGTAAATGGTCCTTTATTACATAAACCACATCTTAATAAGCCGCTCTTTGTTGTTACAATCCATGGTAGTACTCTTTCTATGGCTTCTATGGCTATTTTAGCCATTCCAGGACCTGCTATTTCCTCTATTTTCTTTTTATCAACTGCTATACCTGCTGCTATTCTTGCGACTATTGGTACGAGTTTTGAAGCAAGATTTGCTATCCTACTTATCACATGTACTCCCTCTCTTAAATTATAGTGTTAGTAATTTCGTTTAAACAACTTAGTTCTTTGCATGCTTTAAAAGATTTCTTGTACTTTATACTCAATGATAAACACATATATGGTGAGAAATATTTCCTCTCTCTTTTCTCCTCTTCTTCGCTTTCCTCTGCCTCTTCTTTGACTCTATGTGTAGGATATATGTCTGGATAGAAGTATACCCTTTTTCCTTCAATTATATATCTTACGATTCTCCAAGAACCTCTAGCCCATGGGAATTCCTTCCACCATTCTCTATACATATCGTTACTCACTACTATAGCATTTAGATCCTCCGCTAGCTTTAATATGAAGTAATCTGCAGGTGTTCCTGGTGGTGCTTGTATTACTTTACCCTGTTTTATGAGTTCTTCTAATTCTGATGGCTTATCAACTCTATATCTTAGCGAAGCATCAACTATAACTCGGACTTTAAATCCCTTCTTTTCAAGTGCTTTAATTACCAACTTAATATTTCTTACCTTACCTTTCCTAGATCGATGTAATGCCACATTAGAGCCATCAACTATGACCATTCCTGAATGTACGGGTATACGTGATCTTCTAGTTCTTCTAAAGACTTTAAGAGCGACTGCTATGGAGAGTATTAATGCTGTTAATGCAACTACTAATGTTATTGATAATAATCCCTGAATCCAGTCCATTGCTTAAACACCAATACGTATAGTTATTTCAAGTTTATCAGCTCCCGGCTACTATGTATTATAATCTAGAAGTACATATAGGTGTATGATATATGGTTAGTCATGAAGATAGAGTATTATACACTGAAAAGGTTATTGAAGCTTCATGGAGAGGAGGTTCTCTCGAAATTAACATGGCTAGTTCCATGGTGAGAGGTATAAGATTTTTTGATAAGGGTTGTTGGGGTATAGCATCTTCACAAGGAATTCATATTAGTAATGAAGAGTTAAGAAATCTTGCACTAAAAAATCTAAGGACATGTTTATCTGCAGGTAGACAGCAAGTTACAGAACTAGCTGAAGTGAAAGTATATAGAGGTAAAGTTGTTTTAGGTAAGGAGCCTACTATAGACGAATTACGGGAATTAATTGAAAGTTTTATTTCTAAGGCTGCTAATATTAGTGAATTAGTAGTAACTAACTACTCTACATATAGAAGAATTGAAGGTTGCGAAGGTGCATGTGAAGAATATAAAAACGTTATTGAAGTTATGATGTCGATTAGCATTCCAGGACCCTATAGGATAGGTGTTGGAACAGCCAGTTTAGCATATGCGGGTACCATAAAAGATTTCAACGACAGAAAGATTAGTGAATTATTAAATTTAGCTGAAGAAAGAGCTAGTGCAAATGCTAGAGCTAAAGCTCTTGATCCATTCAGTAGAGGTAAATGGACTATAATTTTAGATCATGAGTGTTCAGGTGCTCTATTTCACGAACTATCACATCTCCTTGAGGCAGACGCCTTAAAACATCTAAGACCCGGTACGAGGATTACAACATTGGACCTAAATATACATGACGACCCCCTACATCCCTGGAGTCCATCACTCAGGTTTTTTGATGATGAACAGGTACCCACGTTTAAGAGAGTCTTAGTTGAAGATGGTACGATCATAGACTTACTACATACAAGGTCTACGGCATCACTATATGAAGATGCTAAACCTGGCTCATCTAGGGGATTATTTCATATGCCTAAAGCTATGCATAGTACTCTTATCATAGGACCTGGTGATTGGAGGACTAAGGAAATTATTGAGGAATCCAAGAAAGCTATACTTGTAAGTGGTGTAATTAGAGCTGAGCTCTACGAAGGACTAATTTCAATAGTACCCGAAGTTGCATGGATTATTGAAAATGGCGAGATCAAGAGTCCTGTTTTCATTAGAGGAATTAAGCTTCCACTAGTACATGCCTTATCAAAAATAAGTGCTATGGGTAGGGATTTGAGGTTAAGGTATAGTTTTGAAAAAGGACATATAATTGCTGAAGCTTCTCCCTACATTAGATTAGAGGGTTATGTAGAATGAAGAATATAAAGATAATAGTACTTGGTGATGCCCATATACCTGATAGGGCATGGGAAATTCCATCAAAACTCCTAGAAGTTATTGAGAATAGTAAACCCTATGATTTAGCAATATACACTGGTGATTTTACCTCTGAGGAAATATACAATTGGTTTAAGAGTTTAGGGAAGAAAACATATGCTGTTAAAGGCAATATGGACTACATAGAGCTCCCTGAGTATGTTGTGATTAAATTAAATTCAATTAAGGTAGGTGTAATTCACGGAGATCAGGTATATCCTAGGGGCAATATACCTAAACTATCAAATATAGCTCATAGATTAGGAGTAAATGTGCTATTATCAGGGCATACTCATAAACCGTTTATTAAGATCTACAATGAGGTCCTACATATAAATCCTGGATCTATAACAGGTGTATGGAGCGGTAGCGGTAGTTCATTTTACCCTACGTATGCTATGATTGAAGTATCATTACCCGAATTAACTATTAAATTTAAGATACTTCGAGATAACGAGGTTAAAGAAAAAATATTTAGAATTAATTTATTAAAGAGCTTGAAATAATGCTTCTAACACCATGAGAAGCAAGAACAGTTAGTTCAAGAACCTTATAAGCCTCTATAATATTATTAGCGTTATACATTACAGTAACTCCATTAATTCTCTTAATTCCTGGTATTAGTTCAGCTGCATCAGCATATGCTGAAGACTTAAATCTGACTATAAGTTTAACATTACCATTTAATTTTAATGGTTTAACTCTACCTGCTTTAAAGCTTTCAACAGCATTTTTAATGGCATTATTTAATGTCTTCAGTATTCTTTTAAGAGAGGGACTTTTTGCAGAATATCTAGAATATGATTCCTTGAAGGTTACTGTCTTGGCCCATGGTGTATATCTTTTGGCTTCCTCAATTAACTTAGTATCACCTGCTACAAGAATAACAGGTATGTCATAATAGCCTAGAGCATATGCATTTAATAAAAACTCACTAACCTCAATATCATTTAGCTTTACTTGATCTATTATAGCACTACTATATGTATGATCGAATGTTGAATATTCTGTACCCGATTTTGCATGATAGCCGAGCATTAATGCTGCATCACATTCTACACTTCCAGTAATCATACTTAGTGCTCTTGGATAACCTCTAATGAGCTCAACGTATTCTGGCAATTCAATAAACTCTATATTAACCATATGCCCATGACTATCAGCAACGACTATGTCATTAAAACCATATTCATGTAAGTATTCGCAAGCTTTCTTAACAATTAAAGTCATTATTTTTCTTGCTTCATTAAAGAGCTTTCTATTAATACTTAATTGCTCGACATTGACTATATAAGGCATTCCCTCTAGGTCAACCGAGACAAACGCTTTCACAGACTTACACCAAGAAGTTATAGTTAGTTAGAATTAAAATGAATTATAAAATTATGTCATAGGCCCCTCATAGTCCTCCTCTCCCATTACCCCTTTAGGGTAAAAAGGAGGAGGACTCGAGGCCTCCGTATAGTACTTTAGCTTGGTATTACAGTAATAAGCTTTGCTTTTATTCTTTATCCTTATTTTCTTTAGATTTAGTTAGTACGAAAACCTTTGTTTTACTCATACATTGTAGCCCACATCGATTACATTTATTACAAAGAGAGTTTAATTCCACTTCTCTCAGCTTTCCATGAGATAATAGTGCTCCTATGATTGCCTCTCTTAATCGGACTGGTATATTTTTTCGTTTTAAGAGGGTATCTATTTTTATATTTTTCACCAACCTATTAATGACGCTAAGTATGATAGGAAGATGTAAGTTGATAAGCTTATGACGTACGCTATGGTTACCATGTATATTACGGATAGTATGGTTAGTTTTACATTCCTTAGTTCAGCATACATTACAGCTACTGTTGCAAGACATGGTACGTAGAGGGCCATGAATAAGAGCAAGCTATAAGCTTGTATGGGATTGAGGTTTAATGATCTAAGAGCTTCTAGGACATCAACTCCCTCACCTGATAATAGAACAACTCCTTCCACTATTGCTTCTTTTGCTATAAATCCTTGAAATAGCGTAAATCCTATTTTCCAAGCAGTTTGGTCAGGCAAGTTGAAAGGTGCTAGCAATGGGGCTATAGCCTTTCCCATCATAAACGCATAGCTACTAGTAATATCATCTACTTGACCTGAAGGACCATAATTTAACATAAACCATATTACAATACTTAATGTGAAGATTATTAGACCTGCTTTTTTGAGAAAATGCTTTGTGTAATCCCATGTTATCCACCATACAACTTTGGCATTAGGTTTATGTATAGGTGGTAATTCTATGATGAATTCTGGGGATTCCTTGGTCTTAAATAATAGCCTTCTAATTATTAGACTTGTTACTAGATATATCAATACACCGGCTGTATAAATCGATATAATCACAATTGTCCTCTCTAAGACTGATTTAAAGAATGCTGAAATGAAGGCTAATATTACTACTAGTCTAGCTTGACATTGTATAAATGGTGCTGAAAACGCTATTTGTACTCTCTCCTTATCCTCAATAGCTGTCCTAGAAGCCATAACAGCTGGTACATTACATCCAAGTCCTATAATGAGTGGATATAAGGCTCTACCTGTTAAACCAAACTTTGTAAAGAGATTGTTAAAACTTACAGCTAATCTAGGAGCTATACCACTATCCTCAAGTAATGCTAGGAAGAACATTATCATAGCTATTAGGGGAAGAAATGAAAGAATAGCTCCTACACCAGGTATTATACCATCACATATCAAGGACGTCAGCCATGGAGGTATATTTGGAGTTAATACATCATATATTATGTTTGATAAATATGTAAATACCTCGCCAAGTAGGCTACTTAAACTGTAAGATTCTATAATCGACGCTAGCTCCTCTAAGCCCAATACCGAAAATATTATATTAAGTGGAAAACCTGTATTTATTGCAAAGGCAAGTAAAAATGCCATGAATAATAGAATTAGACTTACTGCAGGTCCTAAAATACTATGTTGAAATATTTTCTCCAGTGTTTGCATAAACGTGGTCTTTTCAACTCTTATTATAACCTCTTTACTTATGGAGTCAACAAAGTTAAACCTAGCAGCTATTGCTAGTTCCTCAGGGCTCTTTCCTATACTTTTTTCTATAGCTTCTCTTAGTTCCCTAATTTTCTTTAATTTATCAACTTCACCATGTTTCTCAAGAAGGAACTCTAATCTTTCATCACCTTCAAGTAACCTAATAGCTGCCCATCTTATCGGATACTGCTTTAGCGCTTTACTGTCATTTATTATTCTCATTACCTCATTTATAAACGGCTCTAAACCTCCATAATTTATCCTTAATGGTTCTTTTCTACCCTTTTTACCTTCAGCTACTTCGACTAATGCTTGAAGTAACTCCTTTATCCCTATTCCTTTTATTGCCGAAACAGGTATTACAGGTACTCCTAGCTTTGATTCTAACTTATCTATATGGATGTGAATTCCAAGGCTGTGCATTAGGTCTACTTTAGTTAATGCTATTACTACTTTTGGAGTTAATTCAAGTATTTGTATTGGCAGGTATAGGGTTCGTTCAGGTGCTGTTGAATCTACAAGTACAAGTATTACGTCTGGTTCACCTGAGATTATATACTCACGTGCAATTATCTCCTCTATAGATGATGAAGTTATTCCATATGTTCCAGGTAGGTCTACAAAGCATATTTTCTTATCTCCAAAACTTTTGACACCTTCTTTTCTCTCAACTGTTACACCAGGCCAATTAGCTACATGAGCTATTTCACTTGTTAATACATTGAATAATGTCGACTTACCTACATTAGGATTACCAGCAACAGCTACAACTATACTACACCTATACTTGTTGCGAACATCATAGCTAGCATTAGGAGACATCAATAGTTATATCCCATAAAAATTAGGTTAGCCTAACCTAAAAACCTAACGGTATAGAGGACTAACAATTATCTTAGAGGCCACACCCCTTCCAAGGGCTATTACCGTCCCCCTAACACGTATGAGTATAGGACCTGCTCTATTCTCTATTACTTCAACTTCAGTACCTGGAGTTAAACCCATTTGCATTAACCTAGACATTAATCCTCTACCTCCAAGGATACTAACCACTACTGCTTTTGAACCCTTAGGAATCATTGATAATGGTACGCTTCGCAAAGTTCATCACCTATTCATTATCCTTATCATTACATGGAATTACATGGATTAATCTTGCATATTCTATATCTATATCGCATTCACGTTTCTGACTAGGTATTTCAATTCTTATCTTAGAGGAGTTTTTGTCTTTAATCTTTAATACTATGCCTACATTTATGCCTGTACTCATTATTATTTTTAATGGATTATTAAGTTCACTTGTTATTCTAAGTACTCTATAGTATTGACCTATATCTACTTTATCTAAAGTGTTATGACCTTGATCTTGATTATTATCTGTTATTGATATGGGATTTCCGTGAGGACATGTAGAGGGTTTGCCTAGGAGATCATAGATTTTTTCGACGACCTCATCAGGTATATGTTCCATATTATGTGCATAAACGTGGGCTTCGTATTTGTTAAATCCTAAAAATTCCACAAGGAATCTTTCCATTATTCTATGCTTTCTCAATATTTTCAAAGCTCTACATCGTCCTTTATCTGATAGCTTTACTCCTTGATACTTATTCCAAGTAATGAAACCTCTAATCCTTAGTTTCTCTAAAATTTTTGATACTGTAGCAGGTGCTACATTTAATTCTTCGGCTATCTTACAGGTTTTTGCTATCCCATATATGCTTTCTAATCTTAGTATTGTTACAAGGTAGTCTTCTAATACTGGTGAGAGATTTTCATTATCATTAGAATAGCATCTTTGTCTACTCATTTTTGAACCAAATATGGTCTATTCCTGTATGAGATTATAAAGTTTAGATCTATCTAAAATATTTAGGATATACTTTTATTAAGTTCATTTATGTAGAAGAGACATAAAGAATAGACAATACTTCATGATGAACCCTGCGGGGCCTCGTCAGAGAATGGTGAAGAGAAGACCACTGGCTGATTACTTTTGCTTAACTTAAATACCTGCCTGTCCCTACTTTTAAGTGATGATGAGGTTACGCACTCGGTGATCTGTGATCGAGGCTCACCTTTCTGAATAACTTATTTATTCTATTTTCATATATTCAAGAAATTATGGGTGTAAATATGTCAGATGAAGTCAAGGTTGTTGTTGAACGTTTACGTAGAACTACAAAATTTATTACAACAGCCATTATTATAGTTGTACTAACTATTATTATCGTGGCTATAATATTTTCAAATATTATTGTAGCTGATGTAGGAGAAGCCGAAGTAATCATTGATCCCTGGCAGGGTAGAATTGTAGGAGTAGTTTTTGGACCTGCTTGGGCTATTAAAGCTCCATGGCAGTATACTAAGGAGGTTTATGTAGCTGTTCAAGTCATAAACTTTAGTTATAGTGAGGGAACGGCTATTGAGGCGTTGACAAAGGATGGTGCTAGGATAAATGTTGACGTAACTGTTAGATTTGAAGTCAGGAAAAAGTCTGAAGCAGTAGAATATCTTGTATCTAAGTATGCTAGAGCACCTATGGATGAAGTTAAAACTGGTGTGATTATACCGATAGTTAGACAAGTTGTTAGAGATGTTATTAGTAGTTATACATTAACAGAAGTAATAGAGAAGAGAGCTGAACTACCATCAATCATTGTGAATGCTATTAGAGAACGCTTGGAACAAGATGAAACAGTTAGAATAGCATTAAATATAATTGATGTTGCTGTACGAAGAATTATTCCTCCTGAGACCGTGCTTAAAGCTATTGAAGAGAAGCTCCAAGCACAACAGAGAGCTGAAGCCGCAAGGTATGAATTACAACGACAATTAACACTCGCTAATGCAACTCGCATGTCAAGAATAATCCAAGCAGAAGGAGAGAAAGAAGCATTAATACTTCAAGCGGAAGGTCAAAAGCAAGCATTAACATTATTAGCATCTGCATTAAATAATGATACTCAAGCATTAATATGGTATTACTTTGTCCAGAATATACCTAGATTTAATGGCACGTTAATAATAATATTAGTTCCTCCATATAATCAGTCCATACCAACACCAATATTCCTGCCTATAAGAAGTTAAAGGTTAAGTCAATGCTATCTCTAGGACAGAAGCTATTCATCATAGGACTTATATTAAATATCATAGTCGTATTATCTTTACTCTTATTTAGAAAACCTATACTTTCGAGAACTATGGCATTAATATTAATCATAGCATTTATGATACTCATGGTCGGAGGACTAGTAATACATATAATGAAAGAAAAGGAAAAACAAGAATATATGTACGAAGTCGAAGTAAAGTAAATAAGGATATAAGGCTATAAAGAAAATAGATGAGGAATGCCCGCGACGCCTTAGCCCTTAACCAGGGGCTATGAGGATAGAAGAGCCGTTCCGATATTTCTATAATAATTCAAAGAAGTTCACTACTCCATGACATCTACTACAGGTAGCGATGGCTATTTTAGATGGTGTTTTTAATTTTCTTAGGAATAGATACAAGGGTACAGAACTATATGCTCCAATTACTGAATTTAATAGAATAGATTTCACAACTATGAATTCACTTAACAATCCACATTCTCTCAAGAACTTCATCTTATCCTCTAATTCATTAAATAAATATGTTGCTATATTCCTCTTGAGAATAGGGCACGTGTATTTTGCATTACATGGTATTGGACACTTACCCACTGGAGGAATTCGTGAGATAGTCATTATTCCATAGTTTTCAAATACGTGAATGTGCCATTGTTGAAGCAAGTTACATAGTGTATTTAAAGGCTTATGACTATACGTAACCTTTATGCCCTTTAGTTTAAGATACTCTTCTGCTATACGTGCCGCCACGTGAAAAGGTGCTGTAGGTATTATGAATGCTGGTAATACATTGTTGTAGAACATATATGCTAATATGTACGCTCCATCTCCTACAGCTAATATAGGACCTTTACCTAATGTAATCCCTGCTACATTGCTTAGGATTTCATTAAATGATATTATTTTACTGACGTACTTAGAAGCTTTACACTTTTCATTTACATCTATTATTAATATCTTATACCTCTTTTGGCTAAGATGTAAGAGAGCTTTTACCCCAAAATAGCCTCCACCGACAATGATAATTAATTCCTTAATAACATTCAAATGTCCTATGAAATCCATCACCTGGAATCAACATTAATTTAATTAATTTGTCGTAGTTAACAAGTCTAATGAGGGTCACCCAATAATTTCGATCATTATTTTTGTCTTCGCAGGGCAGCCTGCTCATCCCCCATAGTAGAACTTCTATATTAAGTCCTTTTAATAAGCTCTCTCAGCATCCGTTCCTGTCATCATATATCAGACTAGGCCCGAATCTTCATCGAGTACCTAGGATGAAATATATTTATTTAGTCTTTTTTGAGCTTTAATATTCAATGATGGTATTTGCCTGAATAGCTCATTTACATCCACTGATAGTTTTCTTGCAATCGTACTTAGTGCTTCATTTAAATCGTTAACCTTCATCACATTTAGTTCCAATGCTTTATATGCTGAAATCCTTATATGCCAATTTCCTGTTGGTACGTAATATGAGGGTAGTACTTCCCTTATGATGATGACTCCCGCCCTACGTCTTATGGTATTTAGATATTGTAAAACTCCTGTTTTTGCAGCCATATATCCACCATCAACATATTTGGGTCCTTTACCTGGTCTTTCACGGTTTACTATTATTATAGGTTTATTTGATTTTTTCACCCATAGGCTTGAGGGGTGCCATACTTCTATCCAGGTGAATTCATAGCTTTGTGGATGTAAGATTATTGCGAATTTATTGCCTAGATATTCAGTAAAGCCTACATAGTAATCATTTATTTGCTTATATTCTCTCAACCTTTTCAAGAGATTTTTTGATATTATACTATCGACTGCTGTAATAGCCCATCGTGTGGGTATAAGCCTTCTTCGTCTTATTCTACCTAGGAGACCTAAGCTGAAGGCTCTAACTATGGTGTAAAAGTCTATGTTACGATTAAATAGCCTCCAAACAGCCTCGTAAGCTCTCAAATCATCCCATATGATTTTTTCTATTTCTTTGCTAATTTTAGGATTTTCAACTACCTTTAACTTCTCCATAGGAGCTCTAGGACCTACTGGAGTTAGTATAGAATCGAATCTAAGAATGGGTTCAGGAACCCTCCTTAGTTCAATATAAGTATCTACAGGTTTTGAAGATACTGCAGATAAACTTATTTCCTTGTCGTAGAGAATCCACGGATTATGTATATTGGCTTTTGTAATTGTAGCTAGAAGACTACTTCTCAATCTAATTATGTCCTCTAAGTTTAATATACCCCACCAATTATATGGATCATCATAGTTTTTCGCCCTATTTCCTTTAATTCCTGGAGGGACTTGCACCATAACATTAACTCTAGGATAACCTGATTCACCTACTATAATACTTGGCGGTGTTGAGCCCTCTACAATCCTTCCTTTAATATTGCTTATAATAGCTAATTGTATTTTATACTGGCTAAGTATAGGACAATTTGTTAAACTACATAGTTTCCTATAGCCTTTACATCTAACACAAAGTACATCGCTTATATTCATATTCTGTCATAGTCATAACTTTATTTTAAAGATTATATATTTTACTTCGAGGTAATAACTCTATGAATGAAATAGTGCTAATATAATCGATATGAGTATAATCAAAATTGTTAATACTCCTCCTATAAACCTTAGCTTTAATCGATGCTTAAGTGCATTAAATACTATGTAGGATAAGGTAATCGTTGGTGTTATAACCAAAGTTAATGCTCCTAACATTAATATTAGTGATAAGTTCTTAAATACGGTTTTTAATGCTATTCCAATTATTATTATTAACAAACCAGCAAGAGCCCCGTATCTTAACATCCTTGCTTCTATTCCCATATGCTACACCATACTTGAAATGAGTATTCTAAGACCTGAATATAATATTATCATAGAAAATATCAATTGAACTACTCGGGGGTTAAGCTTTCCCATGGCTTTTGCCCCAAGCGTTGCTCCGGGAATTATACCTAAGGCAAGTGCTGCAACAGATTCAATACTAACTGCTCCCTTAGCTAAATATGTAATACTACCTGTAGCTGCTGTTAATCCTATCATATATGAGCTTGTAGCTACAGCCACCTTAATGGGAATACCCATTACAAGGACCATTACAGGTACTTTAATTACACCTCCACCTATACCAAACATTCCAGAAGTAAAGCCTCCTAAAATGGATAGTAAAACGCCTAAGGGTATATTCTTTAGCCTATAACTTACATATCTATTCAGGCTTTCATCATAGTATTTAAGGTTACCTCCTTCAACGATTGCCTTTCTGAAGAGGAGTGGTTTAGCTAGTGTAAGAAATGATATAAAAATTAGGGTTGCCCCTAGTAGTGCCTTAACCATAGTTATTGGTAGACTTAAGTTTAGATTTGAGCCCAATATCGCACCAAATACTGTTGAAGGAGTTAATATTAAAGCTACGTCAAGATTTATTAATCTCTTCTTAAAGTAAACACTTGCTGCAGAACATGATGTAGTTATTATAGTTACAAGACTTGATGCGATAGCCGTCCTAGCATCATATCCTAAGACTAAGATCATATAAGGTACCATTAAGCTTCCTCCACCAATACCCCCGATCGATGATACAAAGCCTATACCTATAGCCCCTAAAAATAACAGCATGAAGCTCAGCATATCCAAGCTTATTGACCCCCTGGGATTTTTACCGTATGTAGTTAAAATTAATTAATGAAAGAATTATTTTGAAGCAAAGTTAAATTCTAGGAGAACAATATGGTATGAAGGTAATAGATTATGAGGTTAACTTTACCTGGAAAACCTATATATGACATAATAGTTATTGGCGCAGGCCCTGCCGGATTAACTGCTGGACTATACGCTGCTAGCTTGGGTGCAAAGACATTAATTCTAGAAGGTAGTATTCCTTCAAGACTTTACCTTGCTAAGACTATATATAATTATCCAGGATTTCCTAATGGTATAAGTGGCGAGGAGCTTTTAGATTTAATGAAAAAACAGGCAATGAAAAAGGGAGCTATTATAAGAAGAGGAGACGTTGTTTCACTATTATTACATGCACCCATAAAGACCGTTATAACTAGAAAAGAAACACTAACTGCTAGAGCAGTAATCATTGCTACAGGTATTCAGAGGAGAGAATTAAGAATACCTGGTGAAGATAAATTCCTAGGTTCAGGAGTTTCATATTGTGCCATATGTGATGGCCCATTATACAGAGGTAAGAGAGTTGTAGTGATAGGCTCAGGTGATGAAGCTATAAGAGATGCTAAATTTCTTTCAGAGATTGCTAAAGATACATTCTTTATTCCCTTAAAAGCTCTAGGTAAGGATGAATTGAACAATTTAAGAGAACATAATATTAATGTTCTCCTTAATTACAAAGTTTTAGAAATTGTTGGTAAAGATAAAGTTGAAGGAGTTAAGGTGGAAAGTCCTCAAGGCATAGAGATTGTATATGTTGATGGCGTATTTATTATTACTGAGGAGGTACCCACTACAACTATATTGAGAAAGGCGGGAATAGAAGTTGATGATAAAGGATTTGTCAAGGTAAATTTAAATCAAGAAACTAATATAAAGGGAGTATATGCTGCAGGTGATTGTACTGGAATTGGTATGCAAGTTTCTACTGCAGTGGGTCAGGGAGCATTAGCTGCAATAAATGCTATAAAATATATCAGAGTTCATAGTAAGAGAAGTGTCATTCTTTGAGCTCTAGACTGCGTTTTTCAAAGGCTTCAACAACATCTATTGATGAAATTATTGGACAGAACGCTGAGTTCTCTTCACCATTAATACCGTCTATGACCATAAATCTTAGCCTTTTGCTATTCTCAACAACTTCGCCTATAAATAGCGGATAATATACTATGTTTATGAATTCTATCTTTCCATTAATAGCTTCAACTAACTCAATGAACCTACTAATATATGCCTTTAGCCTTAACGCTATTATACCATTAGTTTCCTTGGGTTTACCCTTGATTATCTTACAGCTTTGTTCCTTTGCTATTTTTAAAGGATTAGCAAATTTCTTGAGAGCGTCATATTTTACTTCAACTACATCTCCAAATATATCTACAAGACCTTTATCGGATAAAATATCTAGATATACTTTTATTCTCTCTTTAGGTATTCCTGTGGCTCCAGTTAATTCGCTAATAAATATTGTTCCATGTTCGGTTATACATCGCATTAGTATTATTGTTTCATCTGATAATTCTGAGAAGCTACCCATCATTTCGTCTATTGCTATAGTTGATCCGGATCTTATTACCGGATAACCTATTATTCCATCAAATGTAAGCACTACGTCTACAATATCAATATTACCTGTAGCTAGGTTTTTCTCAGCTAATTTAGCATTAATTACTATGAGCGGTATATATGACAATGCTATTGACTTAAGCCTACCTTTATGTCTTCTTAGTAATGATGGTTTTAGCTTGCTTTTCATGATCTTTATTGCTTCATCAATTGTTATTTTAGGTTCAATATGATATTCATCGTATACGCTCACTGTTTTTAAGCTCTTTATATCTAATGTGAAATGTTCATAGGGTTTTACTATGTCGATTCCATATTTTTGTGCAAGTTCATAAGCTTCGACGTCCACGTCACCTAAGGATACTACTACTAGTTTATCTATGGGTAGCTCATCATACCATGCAATGAATTTTTCAATATCATCTACTTTTAATTTATCAGTATGTATTAGGAAACCTATTTTAATCGTTGATCCTGGTATAGGGCTTAATTCGGCTAATATGTCAATTATATGCTTAACTCCTCCTATTCCCTCGACGAGATACTTTCTTTTAACACTGAATCCGTAGCTACTTAACCTAGATGCTATCCATGATGCTATGTATTCTTTTTCGTACTCTAGTGGAGTATGTGACGCCTTGCTCATTTTCCGATCACCTCTGTCTCTGTATCATTACACTCTGAACCTATAAACTCCTTTATATTCAGCATTTAACTTTAACCACACCATAAGTTTAGTTTAGGCTATCCTAAGTATAAAGCCTTAAATCTACTGTCTGGTTTAGTGTAGCTGGAATTGAGGGTTTAAGGTGGAGTTAGCGAACTGGATAATTGAGATCGCAGTGATTCTAGGGCTTGCTAAGCTTATGGAGATACCCATTGTGAGGTTAGGATTACCCAGGGTAGTTAGCTATTTGATAGTAGGTTTAATTCTATCAATTATTGGATACCGGTTTAGCGATATACCATATGCTCTTGCAACCTTAGGCATTGTGGCACTTCTATTCTATGCTGGGCTTGAAACTTCTACAAGAGAGTTCTTTAAGGGATTGAAAGGAGCGGGAATTATTGCCGTGGGAGGCGTTATTGGTGCTTTGGCTTTTGGATTTTTAACTATACCCTTACTTAACTTTAATTTAATTGAAGCTTTTGCCGTAGGTGTAATATTTTCAGCTACATCTGTAAGTCTCACTGTTAAAACTATGGATGAACTGGGAGTTCTAGGGGGTAAGGAGGCATCTACCATAATGGGCGCTGCTGTTGTTGACGATGTAATAGGTCTCGCATTGATAAGTACGATGAACAGTTTGGTGTATGGAGCTACATCGATTATTTCAGTTATAGAAATATCAGCACTCGCCTTCGCCCTATGGCTGGCTGTATCCCTAGGCTTTCAAGTTATTTCGAGACCATTTTATAGAGTTGCAATCAAGACATATATTGAAGCACCACTACTTACATTATCCTTTATAATACTATTAATATTCTCATACATAGCTATGTATGTAAGATTAAGTGCAATACTACTAGCTTATGCTCTTGGACTGGGAATAGCTAGCCATAAATTTTTTGCAAGAAAAGTTGCAATGGGAATAAGACCTATCGTTGCCCTATTTACTCCTATATTCTTCGTATATGTAGCTACACTTGTCGACTTGAATGAACTATTAAGAGTGAGAATAGAATCATTTATTGCTGTAACAATAATTCTATTACTTTTAGGATTTTTCTGTAAGCTTATAGGATGTTATGTTGCATCAAGACTTCTCGGATTTACTCACGTTGATTCCTTGATCATAGGAATAGGCATGATACCTAGAGCTGAGGTAATGTTAATAGCGCTTACTATTGCATATAAAATGAACCTCATATCTACTATAACTTATACATCATTATTATTAATGGTGCCTGTGTATTCTTTAATTGTTCCACCATTATTGAAACATTTATATATTAAATATAAAGGGTTATATAGATAACAAAGTTAGCTTCAACCACTTATTAATTTGTACCCAATAATACTGACTTGAGTAGAGGCAGTAAGATTTGAAAATAAGTATTAAAAGTCTAGGTGTTAGATCTCTTAGGATTGAAATCGTAAACACCTTAAGTAAACCTGTAGAAGTACGTGAAATATTGTTCACTAAGCCTACATCAAAGCCGTTTCTAGCATTTATATTGGTAATTGCCCTAATTGCATTACTTTCTCCATTCATACCAATCTACATGTTAATGGTTATAGTTATGATATCACTATATATAGTATCATCAATTATATCTAGAGCTAGCCGTAGAGGTAAAATGCTTCGAGCATATCCTGTTAGAATAATGTTGAGGCCTAGAGATGTATTAAATTTATCGTTACCTATACCAGAAGGGTCACGTTATTTAATCGTTAAGTCTAGTGCAGGTACATATACAGTTTCTATAACTACAGGTGCTGTTAAGAAACCCAGAGCTAAAAGCGTTTTTCTAAAGGAGAGTATATTATAGTTACACTATACTCCGTTAGAGTGAAATAGTATTACCAGTCTAGTACTCTATTGTAGGATCGAGGGCAGTGAAAGTGACTAAGGCTCGCGAAATAATTGAAGGAATAATAACTAGACCCTCAGTATTTAAAAGCAAAGAAAAGTTATATCCGGAGTATGTACCACCTGAATTACCTCATAGAGAGAAACAGCTAAGAGAACTAGCATTGCTCTTTAAACCTCTCTTAATATCACCAGGCTCTATAAGTCAAAGAGTAATGTTACTAGGCGGATTAGGAACGGGTAAAACCGTAACAGCACGTGCTTTCGGCATAGAGTTTAGGAGTGTAGCTAAATCTAGAGGTGTAAATATTGAATACATACATGTCAACTGCCATCGAGAAAGGACATTACATGGAGTTATCTCTGAAATAGCTAAGCAGCTAGGACTAAGTATATCAACAAGAGGCTTATCAGCACACGAAATATACTCCGTTATACTCCACTATCTTGAAAGAAAAAACCTTTACACCATAATAACATTAGATGAATTCGATTATTTTGTAGAAGTTGCAGGTAGTGATGCCGTATACTTTCTTGTAAGAACATATGACGAATATAGTGACTTATCTAAGAGGGTGAATTTCATATTTATAGCAAGGTCTGCATCAGCTCTTTCAAGACTAGATCCTGCAACTGAAAGCTATCTTATGAGGAATATCATAAGGTTTGAACCATATTCATCTAAAGAACTATATGATATACTTGTTAGTAGGAGTAATGAAGCATTTTATGAGGGTGTAGTTGACGACGAAGTCTTGAGATACATAGCCGATATAGAGGGAGTTGATAGAGGAGGGGAAGGAAATGCACGTATAGCGTTAGAGATACTACTACTAGCTGGAGAAGCTGCTGATAGGGAGGAAGCAGGTAGAGTAACCATTGAACATGTACGAAAAGCATACGCTGTTGAAGGAAGATATACAGCTATAATAAACGACCTATTAATATATGCACCACTACATGAATTAATAATTTTAGCGGCAGCCGTAAAGGCATTAAGAAAGTCCAGTGAAGCTTATGTAAGAATAGGAATTATTGAACAAGAATATCAACAGCTATGCGAGGAACTTGGAGAAAAACCTCGAAGACATACACAAATATATGAGTATGTAATGGACCTGAAGAGACGTGGAATAATTGAAGCAAGAACTTCAGGAAAAGGATATAGAGGTAAAAGTACCTTAGTAGGAATAAGTATTGCACCTCTAGATGCTCTAGAGAAAAAGATAATAGAACTAATTGAAAAACGTAAAGGCGTTAAACTATGAGCATGCAGAAAGGATCTCTCCTTGAAGAAATATTCACCAGTAAGGGTAGGATAAGGATATTAAAGATATTATTAAAATATGGTGAGGCTAACATAACGAAAATAGCAAGGGAAGCTGGATTAAATCATAGCAGTACCGAGAAACATTTAAGAAAATTAGTTGAATTAGGATTAGTTAGCGAAGAAAGATATGGAAGGTTAAGAATATTTAGAATAAATTTTTCAAGTCCAATAATGTACATAATAAAAGAATTCATGGAGGCAGTTGAAATAGAATGAAAGGGTCTTGATCATGTCAGTCAGAATGGTTGATATAACTCCAAAAACCGAAGTTTTAAGGGAAGCTATAGCTGAAGGCATAATAAAACTAAGGAAAGAAACCATAGAATTGATAAAGAGTGGTAGAATAGAGAAAGGAGATGTATTAACTGTAGCTAAGATAGCAGGAATTTTAGCAGCAAAGAATACTCCCCAAATAATACCATTATGCCATCAAATACCATTGACAAATGTAGATTTATCATTTGAAGTAAATAGTGAAAGCGTGAAGGCAAGATGTATAGTAAGAACAATAGCAAAAACAGGTGTTGAAATGGAGGCATTGGTTGGCGTAACAACAGCTCTATTAACAATATGGGATATGGTTAAAAAATATGAAAAAGATGAAAAAGGTCAGTATCCACATACAAAAATAATGGAGATAAAGGTGGTAAGTAAGGTTAAGATTAGTGTATAGAGTTATAATAAGGATGTTATATAATGGATTAAAATTCCATGGCTTTCAGCGACAACCAGGAGTAAAGACAGTTGAGGGAGCTCTTGAAGAACTTCTTCTTAATGAGGAATGCATTGAAGATCGATTTACAAATATAAGGTATTCAGCGAGCGGTAGAACCGATAGGAATGTACATGCTATATCTCAAGTAGTAGTTTTTGACTCTAAATGTAGTGCTGATAGGATTGTAGAGGTAATAAACAAACACTATTACCCTGATATAATAGCATGGGGATATAGGTATGATAGTTTTGGAGAATTTAATGCAAGGTACTGGGCTGTTTATAGAGAGTATATTTACGTTGAAAGGGCAGCTGTAGAAGAATATGATATTTCGTTAATGGATGAGGCATGCAAATATTTCATAGGGTTAAAAGATTTCTCGTTTCTTTCACTACCTCGTAATGTTAAGGCTGAAAGACAGTTATTTAAAATCATTATTAAAAAGAAAAACGACTTTATTATATACAGGTTCATCGGTGAAAGTTATGCTAGATTTATGATACGAAAATTAATAGGTTTACTTAAGTCCATAGGTATAGGGCAATTAACTCTTAATCATTTAAGACAGGTTATTAAAGGACATTTGAAAATTAAGATTCCCACATATTATGCGAAGCCTGAAAATCTAGCCTTACTTAATGTGAAGTATCCTATATACTTCTACACTCCCAAGCAACTCATTCACTTGTTGATGAAGGGGTTAGCTATTTTATCTAAAGAGTCCATTGTATTTGAATACCTCTATAATAATATTGGAGAAGTATTAAGAAATTAGGATTTCTTACCTATTCGTAGCATAGCTGGTGATATCTTACCGCTCTTTAGTTTACGAACGTAACTTAGTACTTCAGATGCTTTTGGTCCTGCTAGGTACTTTATCATGGTTTCTGTTAATTCAAGACCTATTGCAAGTCTTGCTGCATATAGAGGATTGTTTTCGAAGATTATCCTCAAATAAGGTAGTACATCAGATTTAACAATAGCACTACTAGTCAAAATCCTAGAGGCTATATGTCTAGCTAAAGCATCTCTTATTTCACGTACCTGTTTAGTTTTTGCCATCATTAATATTTTTTGAGGGAAATTATATCTAACCCACCTATATCTAGTTTTATGCCTAGCTAATGCTACTCCAGGACCCATAAGATCAAATACATATGCTAGGAGATCCCAGCTTCCAGATTTTTTAATTCTACCAAGATATTGGTCAGCTCTACTTAAAGATTCATACGCTTTCCATAAGTCTTCAGAATCAGTTAATTGATTAGGTAAATTCTCATTAATCCATTCAATCATAGTTTCATAATCTATATTGGTTTGTGTTACTGCGATTTTAGCTTGCCATGCATATTTGGACGTAAATAAATTCCTCAATGCTTCAAATGGATTATATTCTCTATCCCTAGGTCTAATTAATGCTTTGGCTATTGCTAAGGTTATATGCTTATAAACTCTACCTATAGCTTCGAGATCATTTATTGCTGATCTTAGATCTCCTTCTGCTTTTTCCGCTATATACTTTAAAGCATCATAGTCACATTTTATTCCTTCAGCTAAGCATAACTTCTTTAAGACGTTAATTACTGTAGTTTTTGGAAGTCTCTTGAACTCTATTAATTCAGATTCTTCACGAAGAGGTCTTAACCGAGGATCCCAAGGATCGTTAGCTGTCATGACTATTGGATGTCTAGTGATCTTAATTAGCTCAAGTATTGCTTCTAGTCCTCCAGCATCAGCTCGCCCTGATATACCATCAACTTCATCTAATAGAATTATTTTACCTCGACTACCGAAGAGACTTAATTGTGATGCCGCTATCTTTGCCACTCTCTCAATATCCTTTCTACGTCTAAAGTCACTAGCATTCATTTCTATTAATTCAAGGTTATATTCTCTTGCTGCAGCTTCAATAAGGCTCGTTTTACCTGAGCCTGGCGGTCCATATAGTAATGCTGCTTTTTTCTTAGGTTTTCCTTTAAGCCATGACTGAAGCCATGCGACAAATTTCCTCTTGGCATCGTCTTGATCTTCGACTTCAGCTATCTTCTTAGGTCTATACTTTATAACCCACGGCAGATTAGACACTATCATTACACCCTAAGTCTTTTACCTAGTAATGCTAGTCGCGCTAGGAAGGCATTCAGCTGAATTTCATCGTCAGCTCCCTCAACTAATCTGAACTGTATCTCACCTGCATAATCAGCTATGTATACTCTTAATTCTTCAGGCAACTTTAATTCAGGACTAAATATCTCTCTATGTACTTGCTTAATTATGTCTAGACCAGATAATCCATAAGTTATCATAAGTTCTCGAAGTTTATTTCTAGCTTCAATGAAATTGCCGGCTAGTGCTAACTTTATCATTTCCTTAACTTCACGTGGATGTGCTAGCCCTACGACTTTATAAACTGCATCGACTGTAACCTTACCTAATGCTGCAGCTGCTTGAAGTATATTGATGGCCCTTCTCATATCACCTTCGGATATTTCATAGATAACTTCTAAAGCCTCAATATCGTATTCAACGTTCTCTTTATCGGAGATCCATTTCAATCTATTGATGACATCCTCCTTCTTTAGTGGCGTAAAACGAAATACAGCGCATCGTGATTGTATTGGTTCAATTATCTTGCTAGGATAGTTGGCTATTAATATAAATCTTGTCGTCGAAGTATACATTTCCATTAGTCTTCTAAGAGCCTGTTGCGCATCAGCCGTCATATTATCAGCTTCATCGAGTAACACTATTTTGAATGGAATTTCACCACTGACCCTACTTCTAGCAAATTCCTTAACCTTGTGTCTAATGACATCAATACCACGTTCATCAGAGTTGTGTACTAAAATCGGGATTTCTCCCGCAAAGAACATTTCATTACCAGGCACTGAAACATCATATACATAATCATTATATTCTATGGCCTCTATATGAGTAATTTTGAGTACATGAAGGTCTGAGCTCACTAACCATAATAATTGCTTAAATATTCTTCTTTCATTTTCATTAAGTTTAGCCATGTCTATGTTCTTCAATATTCTTGCTAATTTAGTCTTAGATACTGTCTCTTTACCGTTGTAAAGCTGATGTCTTAATATGTGTCTCCAGTTAATGTTAATGTATTTGTCTATCCTTTCAAAGAATTTTATGAAGGGTTTAGCAGGTAGTAAATCTGATTTCTTATATTTCTTCGATCCTTTCCATATAAGCCTAGCCTCTCTATCATATAATGCACTTTCTATGCCTGTGATTCTAGCTAACCATGCGACATCTACTAGTAGTTCCTTAGATGCACTAGTTATCCTCAGAACATCGCTCCCTCCCCCTGACCCATCTCCATCGGCGAGTCCTTTTAGGAAAGACTCCCTAACAATGGGGTTTGATTTAAAGATTATTTTTGGAATTCTTTTATACTTTGCCTTTGTCTCTCCGGAGTAAGCTTCCGACTTAAGGAATTTAGCCAGTGTTGTACAGAGTAATCTTACCTGCTGAGCCGATTTTATCGATCTATTAAATCCTGAGGATACCAGGTTCCTATACGTGGGAATGTTATACTTGAGAGCTATGTTTGCTACTTTTTGTGTTAAGTTCAACTCGGTAGGATGCCCCAATGTAATTACTACTTGACTGGATGTTGGTAATCCATTGGTGGACTTAAGTCCTATTGCTCCTTCTGCTACATACAAACCCAGTAACCATGCCATATCTTCGTCAATACGTATCCGTCTTTGAAACTTCATTCTTCTATGGTTTATTAGTGTATAACGATCTAAGTCTATGTACGTCTCTACACCTGGTAGTATAGTTGTAAATGATAAAAGGAAGTCACCCGGTTTGAGCTCACTTGCTTTTACCACCTTTAATTCTCCATCTTCACTAATGCTCATTACTGAATGATTGCCAGTTAACTCTATCACTCCTCCACCTTTTACCTTAATTTTTAAGATTAAAGGTGCCTTATGCCTAATTATACATGAGACACGAGCCCATCTAACTTTTCCCGTTCCCTTATCAATCGTAAGGACTTCTAAGTTATTCGTTTTAATGTATTCACCGTCATTTACTTTAATTATCTTTTTCTTATTGCTAAAGAAGATCTTATCGAGATCTCTAAATCTTAATCTACGAACTTCACCATTAATCCTTACAAGAATGGGAGTGTTCTTAGAGACTGATGCATTTAATTCTAACATGTATTGTCTATAGTTTGCTCCGTAAAGATCATGTGCTAGGCAATGAGCTGCAGTAGTTTTACCTGTACCTGGAGGCCCAGCAAATAATAGGTGAGGCATATTTCTTTCCTTAACAAAATGTTTAAGGCGTCCAACAACTTCTTCTTGATTTACCATTTCGTCTAGGGATCTAGGTCTATATTTTTCAGCCCATAGGAGTTCAGCTATTTCACTCATAACCCCCTACCTACACTCACAAACTTATCACCTGCTACAGCTAATAAGTATATGGGGCATGCAATGGTGTACACCCATGAATGTAGATGATCTCTTGGAAAAGCAACTAGAAGCACAAAAACTGTCATACGCTAATAGTGAGGTGAGGGTATTAGTATTAAAGGACTACCCAAAAATCCTTACCCCAGGATTAGAAATAGAACTTACGAGAGGTAGCGAAGTACTACTTCCAAGATGGCTTGCAAAAGATTTAAAAAGAAAAGGAATAGTTGAGGTAAAAGAACGTAAACTTACATTAAAGGATGTCAGTAAAATAGCATTCCTTGAAACAAGATACATTAGAAAACCTCCATCAGAAATGCTTACATTACCTGAAAACTTCTACCAAAAATTAAGAGAATATTTAACGGAGTTAAGGGCTAAGATATCAGAGAAACCAACAGTTGAATTAATAAATGAACATACAAGACTACTTTCGTATATTTACGATATACTTAGATCAAGAATTCAAAAGATCTTAATTTTAGCCCAATTAGGCGAAGACGTAAAGGATGTACTAAGCAAGCTAGCTCCAGAAGAGTTAATACTCTACAAATCTATCAGAAATACTATCGAGAAGTGGCAGAAAATAGTACTAGGAATAGAGGAGATACTAATATGAGTAATATTGATGAAGAACGCAGGCATGAAGAAGCTGAAGCAGAGGAAATTATAGATCCTAAGATACGGTTTGAGGAATTTCTTAAGACCTTTCGTGATCCAAATACGGGTAGGCTTAAGTATAGAGATAGAATAAGGACAATGACCTTAATGGGACAGAAAAGTGTAGTAATAGACTTTAGCGATCTTCAAATGTTTGATGCGGATTTAGCTAAGATGATAATAGATAACCCAGATCAAATGCTTGAAAGTTTATCTGAAGCTATTAGGAGCGTAGTCTATATAGAAAATGCTGAATTTGCTGAAAGTGTTGATAAGTTCTCGCCAAGAATAAGGGGATTACCCCAAACAATACCTCTTAGAAAGTTAAGAAGCGAACATGTAGGGAAGCTAGTAGCGATAGAGGGAATACTGGTTAGGGCCACACCAGTAAGACAAAAAGTAGTTAAAGCTGTATTTAAACACATTCTTCCGGGCTGTGAGCAAGAATTTACATGGCCTCCTAAAGGAGAAATAGGTGAAATCCTAGAAACCCCACCAATATGCCCATTCTGTAATAAATCAACTGGAGGATTCAAGTTTATACCAGAAAAATCAAAGTTTACTGACTGGCAAAAAATAGTCGTACAAGAAAAACCAGAGGAAATTCCGGCAGGACAATTACCTAGATCAATAGAGGTTATCTTAACAAGCGATTTAGTGGATATTGCTAGGCCAGGAGACAGGGTAATAGTTACGGGTATAGTAAGGATAAAGCAAGAGAGAAAAAGAACGACCAGACCAATATTTGAGCCATTTATAGAAGCAAACTATGTTGATATACATCAGAAAGTACTGGAGGAAGTAGAAATAACGAGAGAAGACGAAGAAAAAATAAAGGAGCTAGCTAGAGATCCATGGATACATAAGAGAATAATTGCAAGCATAGCACCATCAATTTATGGACTATGGGATGTAAAGGAAGCAATAGCATTACTACTCTTCGGAGGCGTACCCAAAGTACTTGAAGATGGAACTAAAATCAGAGGAGACATACACGTTCTAATAATAGGTGATCCAGGAGTAGCAAAGAGCTTAACCTACAGTCAACCAGTAATATACATTGATGATACAGGTACTATACATATCGAACCTATAGGCAAGTTAGTTGACTCCTATATAGAGAAGTTCAAGGACTATGTAAAGAAAGAAAATGATACAGAGATGTTGAACCTATCTAAGATAAACAAAAACTTATACACCTTCTCGGTAAATCCTATAACTCTTAAAGTAGAACTAAAACCAATAAAATTCTTAATAAGACACAAGGCACCTAAGAAAGTAGTACTGATAAGAACCAAGTATGGTAGAGAGATAGTAATAACAGAAAATCATAGTCTCATAGCATATAGGAATGGTATATTAGTTCCCATAAAGCCTAAAGAGGCTTTTAGAAAGCGCCTCTTGATACCAATACTAAGAAAAATTGAGCTACCAGAAAATAAAATAGTAAAGTCAATAAATATTGCTGGAAGGGAAATTAAGTTAACTAGAGAAGTGGGTTATTTCATAGGCTACTTTTTAGGTGATGGAAGCATAACATTAACATCAAGTGGAGAGAGATTAGAAATTACATCAGCTAATCTTGAAGTTCTCCAAAAACTAAAGAAAATAGCTAGAGATGTATTCAATATTAGAGCTGTTATCTATAGACATAAGGAAGGAAGCTCTACGTATAGGTTAATAGTAAAAGATAAAGACTTCATAGACTGGCTTAAGAAAATCACGTTAAAGAAATGTGATAATATTCATGTAGTTAAAAGAAAAGGTTATATAACTAGGCTTAAGAAGATACCTGAATTCGCATATTCAGCTCCATTAGACTTCATCATAGGCTTAATTAAGGGGTTAATAGACTCTGATGAATCAATTACCATAATTAATAATGGAGGAAGAAACATATGTAAAGAGTTAAAGATATCTTCCGTGAATAAGGATTTAGTACAGGGAATTGTAGTCCTTTTATCAAGATTAGGGTTAACACATACTATAAGGACTAAGAAAATAAAGTATAAAGACAAATATGTTAGTTATTATGAGATAAACATCATCGATAGTGTAAGGCTTCTACACTTATTGAAAGACGTAATATCTAACAACGAAGCAAGCACTATCCATGTGGAGGATAAGAATATAGATTATGTAGATAGAGTACCTATAGATGGAAGCTTACTTCAGATTATAAGAAAAGCAGGTCTAAATACAAAATCCTATAAGTCTATGGGTTCTGAATTTCGAGGTAAGGTATACAGAGGTTATGTTGGCAGGAAGTATGGATTAAAGATGATTAATATACTTCAACAATTCCTCACGACTAGAAAAGAAAGTGTAGGTTTACTAACTACATTAGAAAAAGTAATTAAGAATGATTTATTAACGTGGGATACAATTGAAGAAATCATCGAGTTAAACATAAATGAAGTCGAGCCTCAACACAGCGAATATGTGTATGACCTTTCAGTCGAAGAAAATGAAAACTTTGTAGGAGGATTAGGTCTCATATTTGTTCATAATAGTCAGCTTTTACAATACGTAGCTAGGATAGCGCCAAGAGGAGTTTATACAAGCGGAAAAGGCTCCACCGCTGCAGGATTATGTGTACTACAGGATACGTACATAATACTAGATGATGGCACAATAATTACTATTGGTGACCTAATAGATAAAGTAATTGCAGAGAAAGAAGGCGTCTTAGAATACAAGGGTAAAGTACTTAGTCTCAATAATAAATGCTTAAGCTTATATTATGGAGAGATTGAGAAGGCATGGAAGCTCTCAGTAAATTCGATAGTCAAAATAAAAACCAATAGTGGAGTAGAAATAGGACTCACCCCTGAAAACCCGGTATTAACCATACGAGACGGAAAAATAACTTGGATAAAGGCTTCGGAACTTAAACCTGGAGATTACATTGCTAGAATAAAAGTGTACCCTACTCCTATGTATTCAAATAAGGACATAGATCCATTAGATTTTATAGAATTACCTGACAATATTAAGGTCAAATTAAAGGACGAAATTAGTAAACATATACTTGAAGCGCTAAGAAACAAGTACGGCACATTAAGGAATGCATCAAAGAAGCTTAACATGAGTGAAGACTTTTTCTATAGCTTCAATAAGCACGCTCATTACTACAAAAAATTAAAGATCATATTAAAGGACATTAACATGAAGCTTAAAGCAGACCATATAGAATACATTGAATATCGTAATGGATTCACACATAAGCTTCCTAAATTTACGCCAAGCTTTGGATACCTCATTGGTCATATACTGGGTGATGGCTCAGTCCATATCGACAAAAACGAAAACAAAGGATACATCAAGATCTCTACTAAAGACCCAGAAATAGCTGATTATTTGGTAAACACCATAGGAGAGCTATTTGGACGCAAACCAACTACATCCACAGATAAAAGAACGGGAGTTATCAATATAACATTCAATTCAATCGTACTAGCAAAATTAATGTATAGTTTAGGCTTTAGAAAACCCAAGAATAAGGCATTCATACACCCATTATTGACAAGCCTTGACGGTAAATTTACAACAATGCTCATAGCAGGTTTAATAGATTCTGATGGATCTTACATCATAAGGAAGAGTGGAGATAAGGTAAGAGCACATATAGAGTTTACTAGTACAAGTAAGGATCTTGTGTATAAATTACATTTATTACTACTTAGAATGGGTATATTTAGTAGAATAAGGACAAGGAGACCTACTATTACAAAACTAAGAGGACGTGAAATAAGAAGTAATCATACAAGATATGTGCTCATAATAACTGATCAAGACAGCATTAAAAAGTATGCCGAAATAATCTCCTCACCAATAAGGAAAAATAAAGACTTACTTAAGAAAATGGTTAATTATTCAAGGGAAAAACTTAAAGACAATGTACCAGCGTCTTTAGTGAGAAGTATACTCGAAAAATACTTCAAACGAAGAGAGATAATGAACGTATTTAATAATGAGAGTGTATCGAAGAAGTGGCTGAGTAAGTTATTGAATAGAATAACAAATGATGAAGATAAGAAATACTTGGAGAAGTTGATTAATTCACCAATATTCTGGGATAAGGTAAAAAGTATAGCAATAGAGAATGGAAAGTTCACAGTATATGACCTGACAGTAAAGGAGAATCATAATTTCATCGCAAATTCACTTGTAATCCATAATACAGCAGCAGTTGTTCGTGATAAGACTACGGGTGAATGGTATCTTGAAGCAGGTGCATTAGTATTAGCTGATGGAGGAGTTTGTGCCATAGATGAAATAGATAAAATGAGAGAAGATGATAGGGTAGCTATTCATGAGGCCATGGAACAGCAAAGTTATCATAAAGATTTTGAGATACTACTTGCTGATGGTACAAAGGTTAGGATAGGCGAATTTGTTGACAAACTTATGATGAAACATAGAAATAAAGTAATAAAGGGCAAGGATACCGAAATACTATACGTAAATGACATATATGTTATGGCATACGATATAAATAGGAAGACAATAGTCATTACCAAAGCAGATAGAGTAAGTAGACACAAGGCACCAGATAAATTTATTAAAATCACCTTTAACAATGGAAGAACAATAACCGTCACCCCTGAACACCCTATCCTTGTTTGGCATAATGGTAGGATAGAGATCATCAGGGCTGACAAGGTAAAGCCAGGTATGATAACAATAGGTGTTAATTACTATGAATTAATTAATGATGATAATGATGAATTGAATAGGCTATTAAAGAAATTAAATATAGATGCAGAAACTTTGGGTAAATTCATAGGGTTTATATTATCGAATGGCTTTATATATGCTAATCCAGATAACGGTTATTACGAAGTAGGATTCTCCAATACAGACATTAAATTGATTAGAGAATTTGAGAGCGTCCTTAAGAAGATAAAGATTAAATATTCAATAGAAGTACAAGGAAAGAACCGTAAAAATCCTTTATACACTGTTCGTGTCGTTTCAAAAGACTTCTTTAATACACTTAAAGAATTTATGCCTGAAATGTTCATTACTAAGGAAAACAAGTTAAGAGAAAGTCCTTCTAGATTAAGGAGGGTACCTAGAATAGTATTCAAACTTCCAATTGGGGGTAGGAAGGCATTTATAAATGCATTCTTTAAAGGTGATGGATTCGTAGATAATGAAAGAATAGGGTTTAGAACGTCTTCATGGGATTTAGCCCAGGACTTACAAGATATACTGCTAACTCTAGGTATATATTCCTATATAGAAACGGTGAGAGGATTACGAACCTATTACAAGGTAGTAGTGTCTGGAACACCTAGTATTGAGAAGATAGCAGAGATAGTTAATGATGATCATAGAATTAACAGGATAAGTGAGCTATTATATAGATCAAAGAAGAAATGTAATTACAGAGATGAGTTACCCCATGAAGTGGCAGTCATCCTCAGAGATATAGCTAATGATTTAGATATTAACGATGGATATCTAACTAATATTGTAAAGCGTAAACATCAAATTCATAGGCTCAAGGCACTCAAATACGTTGAGAAAGCCAAACTTGTTATTAAAGAAATAGAGAGAAGCTTAGAAAATAAGAACATAAAACTCCTAAGAAGAATTGTCAAGCTAACAGAATTCTCAAGACTTAAAAACATTCCATACTCTACATTGAGGTATAGGCTCCTCGTGAAGAAGGATAATGAATTACTTGAAGAATATGCTAAGGTAGTTAAACAAAAGCTCAATAAGCTCAAATATAAGATCTCAAACATTGAGAATATTATTAATGGAAACATTAGGTTTATCAAGATAAAAAGTGTAGAAGTGATTAAAAATAATGATTCAGAGTGGGTTTACGATGTTACTGTTGAACCCTACCACTTGTTTGTATCACATGGTTTAGTACTACATAATACTATTAGTATTGCTAAGGCTGGTATTGTTGCTAGGCTTAATGCTCGAACATCTATTCTTGCAGCAGGTAATCCCAAGTTTGGTAGATACTTAACTAACAGGACTATAGCTGAAAACGTTAATCTTCCACCAACAATACTATCTAGATTTGACCTAATATTCATAATAAGGGATATACCTGAAGAAAGCCATGATATTGGATTAGCAGAACATATCCTACGCGTTCATAAAGATATAGAGAAGGTTAAGCCTGAAATACCTCCAGAACTTTTAAGAAAGTACATAAGCTATGCGAGAAGATATGTACGACCTAAGCTATCTGAAGAAGCTATAAAGGTTCTTGAAGACTTCTTTGTTGAAATGAGAAAAATGAGTAGTGAATCTCCTGATTCTCCTATATCTATTACACCGAGACAGTTGGAGGCCTTAATAAGACTTGCAGAGGCTCATGCAAAAATGGCTCTTAAAGAATACGTGACTATGGATGATGCATTGGAAGCGATAAGGCTAATGAAGGTATTTCTTGAGAGTGTTGGAATAGATGTTGAAAGCGGTAGAATAGATATAGATGTTATAATGACAGGGAAACCTAAGAGTCAGCAGGAAAAGTTATTGAAAATAATTGAAATAATACAAGAATTAGAAGAATCCTACGGATGTGCTCGTATTAAGGACTTAATATCGAAGGCCAAGGAGCTAGGTATGGATAGAGAAACCGTAGAAAGAATATTAAGAATGCTTAAGAGAGAAGGAACTGTTTATGAACCAAAACCTGGATGCTTTGCAGTAGTTAAGTAAAAGAAAGGAGAACCCTGGGGCAAAGGAGGTCATCACCTACTTCAGAGCTGGAACGCTCGGGCACCATAATAACTAGGTTCTTCATTTACCTAATAAGCTTATATAATCATGTAGTTAAGACTACTAGAGGTGCTATGGTGTATGAGCAAAGAAAAGAAGTTAGTAATCAAGATTAAAGATAAAGAAATTGAAATAAACGAAGAAGTACTTCAAGTTCTCTATGAATACATTCATACACCTATGACCCTCGAACAGCTTGCTGAAAGACTCAGGCTAGAGTCTTGGGATGAAGCTTATGAATTCATAAAAAAGGTGCCAGCCTGGATTATGTGGACTCCTCCAAGTCTGTGGAAGTATAGGAAACAGTGGATACAGTAAGAATTGGTGGGGCCGCCGGGATTTGAACCCGGGACCACCAGCGTTCTAGGCGGGGATAGCTCCCCAGGCTGGCATCCTACCAAGCTAGACGACGGCCCCTATATCAGGTAAATCCTTATTACTCGGAGACTCAAAAACTTATCCGCTAATTTTACAATATAATACCCCAAAGCCATTGTATAATATCCATGAGAACTTTTACTTAATTCAATTAAATGTTTAAAAATATATCGCTTAGTAATACCCTATACAAATATACAAAAAATTGATAACATTTATAATAAGTTTTATAATGACTGTAAGGCTCAACCACTAAGGGTATTACTAGCCGGTAAATAAACTTTCTAAAAATACCAAAAGTATAGACGTAGTGATATCAATGCCTATATTTTATAGATGTAGAAATTGCAAAACAATCCTCTACCAATTTGTAAAAGTTGGCCAGGACTTCTATGGTATACCTACGCCATCAGAAGTTTTGAGCATGTATGCAGGTTTTTGCCCTAAATGTGGTGCAAGACTAAGAAGGCCAAGCTTAGATAGTATAACTATAGAGTACATAGGCGAGTATATAAAGAAGATTAAAGCTAAATATGCAAGAACACCTATTACGACTATTGAAGGTATTGATAAAGCAGCTCAAACAACTGCTTAAATACTTTATAATTAATACTTTTCTTGTATAATGACAACAGATCGATTATGTTTTTCCTCTCGACTTGTCTTAATGATGAGAATATTTCGTATAGAGGACTCTTAGGGTTTAGTATAAGTGCATTTACAAGACAAGGTACATTATGTGGTCTTCTACTCACGCTAGCAGATTCAAAATCTATAATAAAGACCCCCTTATGTGATATTAGTACATGCTTCCAAGGCCTAGAAAGCTCACCGTGATCTATACCTATGAGATCTAGTATGAATGCTTTACTTATTAATTCCAGTATTACCCTCCTTAGAGTATCTTTATTGATTTCTTGCCGTATATATTCAATTAAATGTAATCCATGTATATACTCCATTACTATGAAGTCTTTATGACATAGGTAAACGTAAGGAGCTACACCGTATAATGAAGCCTTTGATAGTATTTTACATTCATCCATTAAACTATGTCTTCTAGAGTCAAATCTTCTAACCTTAATGACTGCAGGAAGATCACCATACGATGTCAGTAATATCACGCTAGAAAATCCTTTACCTAAAACGTATATATTATCAATCTTAATTCTTCCGAAATTAATAATAAATTTAACACCATGGGATTTTAGTTCATTAATTCTGTTCCTACATTCCTTCTCATTAGCTCTATGCTTTGGATAGCAAACGATGTCAACACATTCCTCGATTTTAATTAAATCCATGGTGGTCTCTTTACTAAGAACTTGTAGAGGCATTGTAACCAATCACCACCGTGATTAAACGTTTTTTCTAAGTCATGTTCTTTAATAAACTCCACATTGCAGTTCCTAAGGTGTTTTGTTACGATGATTTCATTTCTTTTAAACCTAAGTAATTCTATAGCGTTTCTCCATCTCCTAGGTCTTAGTATTCTCCAACGACCGTCATCTCCAATCCAAGGACCTATGATGTTAGGTAGCTTGGAGTATTTATCCTTAAATTTATATGAATGATCAACATTAGTTACGGGGGGACCTAAATGGACTTCATATTCAGGTAAGGTTTCTTCGATAAGCTCTATCAATATTATAGCCTTACTTTTCTCATTAGACCATATAGCATAGTCTACTACATTAAATTTGTTCATTTGTAGTACTCTAATAGCATTTTTTGTAACTCTTCTTAACTCACCCCAAAGAACATCCGGAGGGATTGAAGGAATCTCTAGTAAAATACCAATAATGCATGTTTTTCTTCTAGAAATCAAAGTCCTTATCTTAACTTTGTATTCATCATCGCTTAATCTAGGAGGAAAGAAGTACCTGATATCAGGCTTAGCTAGAAAACTCCTTGAGGCCTCAATGAATATGGATAGATTTTTTAATGAAAGAGCTGCTGCGACATTTCTATTAGGATCGGTTGGATCGATAACTATTAATGGTTGATCCTTGAACCTTTTTACCAAGCTCTTATAATCTTTTACGTCGTAGTAGCCCTCTATATCTATGATTATTGGAGGTTTCCAGGAGGATGCGTTCCTTAGCAAATTCAAGAAGTTCTTGAACTTTATTATAAGAAGCTCGGCTAGGTACCCTGAGAACCCTTGAACTTTAATTTCAGCACCATATACTCCTATTCCTTTAAGAAATTTCTTCAACAAGCGAACTTGATCTCTTTCTTCCTTTGAAAGCTTAGATAATACATAGCGGGTATGCAGAGGAGTTCTGTCTACTGCGCTTTTTAAATATCTTGGATCACTTACCTTGAACGCTGGTACAACATCAACGAATACACCATTGATATTCAATCTAATATAAGGATGTTCAGCATAGGATAACTGAATATTAAAATCCTTTAGAGCTTTAACTAGAATTCTTATAGCTTCTTCCTTAAGCCATTCCTTGGAGAATTTAGGTGGAAACAATACGAAAATATCAAGGTCTAATTCATCTGAAAGCCATGTATCTTTAGCTATTGATCCTTGGAGAGTTACTTCAGCTTCAAGTTCATGTTTTATTAGCTGCTCTTCCACTCTAGACTTTATGAAATTATATACTTTGTTTACCCGTTTATAGTCTTCACTTTTTGGTTTAATCCTCTCTAATACTGTCCTAAGTACTTCATCTATGTTCATTCTTCTGCTTTAACCTCTTTTAGTGTCTTATATATGGGTCCTCTAGGTGTTAGTATGCTTTGTTTTAGTCTAATACTCTTTACCTCCATAAAACCTATATCATGGTCTTGATACTCATTTAATACCTTTATTAATGATTGAATTCTTGCTGAGCCCTTAACTCTAGCTATAGTAATGTGAGGGATGAATTCTTCTGCTTCAGGTTTAAATCCTAGTCTTCTAAGCCCTCTTTCTAATTCATTTCTTATACGCTTTAATTCATCAGATCCCTTAGAAACGCCTACCCATATTACTCTAGGTCTAGTAATTCTGGGAAAACATCCAAGTCCCTTGATGTGGATGGTGAATGCCTTGAACTTAATAGCCTTCATTATGTTATGAATTTCATCTACAAGAGATTCAGGTATATTACCTAAAAATCTAAGAGTCAAGTGTATGTTTTCGTCTTCAACAGGCTTCATAGGAACGCCAGTCGATACTACTAAGTCTCTTAATTTAATTATTTCTCTAAGTACAATAGGATCATCAATATCTATTGATATAAACGCTCTTATCCCCACACCATCACCTCTAGTATCATAAGCTAAATAGTAGTTTATATTCTTCACTATACTGAAACTCAACATTTAAATCGTGACATACGTATAGCTTATTGACAGGTAGAAACCATGTCAGATAAAGTAAAGAAGATAATTTGTGTTGTCGGATTACCTGGCTCAGGAAAAACGACCGCTACTAGCATTATTAAGAGTTTAAACATACCAGTGCTAGTAATGGGAGATGTTGTAAGAGAAGAAGCTAGGAAAAGAGGATTACCTACAGATCTCAATACATTAATGTCGATAGCTAAAGAACTTAGAGAGAGGGAAGGACCTGCAGCAATAGCCTTAAGGATAGCTGAGAAAATTAAATCAATAAATCGAAATATGATTGCAATAGATGGTGCTAGAAGCTTCCATGAAATAGAAGTCTTTAAAAAAATGGGAAACGTGTACATAATGGCTATCCATGCATCACCGAGAACAAGATTTAAGAGATTATTTAAGAGAGGTAGACCTGATGATCCTAAATCATTGAAGGAGTTGAGGAAGAGAGATTTAACTGAGTTAAGTTTTGGTCTAGGTAGTTTAATAGCACTTGCAGATTATATGATAATTAACGAGAAAGACATAAAGCATTTGAAAGATGAAATACTAAGAGTAATTAATGAGGTGATAAAAGATCCCTAAGATAAGAGTTGAAGTAGAGGTAAGGCCTACGGAAAATGAAGAGAAAGTAAAAAAGGCTTTATATAACGTATTCGATCCCGAAAAATTAAGGGTAATTGAGCGTAGTCAAGGATTTAAGGTAATAGTAGCTGAAAGTACGAGTTTTAAAAGCCTAATTAAACTTCATGACCTATTGAGGAGAGAAAGAATACTTGATACTGCTCGAAGTATATTAAAAAGAGCTGTTAGAGGGAATACTATAATGTTTAGAATAAATAAGCAAGCAGCTTATAGGGGAAGACTCAGCTTTTCCGAAGAAGATGTAAGGTCACCTTTAGGTCCAATAACTTTCATAATAGAATGTAGGGATCCTAATGAAGTAATTGACTGGTTAGCTCCACCTACATCCAGGGGGCATCCTATATGGGAAAAGAAAATGCCATCAGGTTAAAATATAAATCATGTAATCTTCGGCTAAAAAGGTGTGAGGGAAAAACCTCCTAGCTTCATGTAGTAGTATGAAAGGATTTTCATGGTATCTAGCACTTATGTGTGTTAATATTAAAACTTTAGCCTTACAGTCATTAGCTATCTTAGCCGCATCAATCGATGTAGAATGTCCTTCTCCGTACGCCTCATGTTTTAACTCGCTTGAAAATGTAGAGTCATGTATTAATAAATCACATTTATTGGCCATTTTAGCTACTGTATCTATAGGTCTAGTATCACCCGTATATACCACCTTAACTCCTCTTGAGTAGTTTTCGATGACCTCTTCAGGTTTAACTACTCTACCATCACTTAATCTTACTTCATGGCCGAGACGTAGAATTTTCCAATACTTTAATGGGATATTTAAGTTTTTAGCTTTTTCAGGATTGAATCTACCTCTCACATGCTTTTCTTCGAAGACGTAACCATATGCTTCAACTATATGTTCTACGGGAAAACATCTAACAATATAATCATTAGTTTCATAAGTATTTGGCGGTTCAAAAATATTTAAATTGAATTGAGGTTTAAACTTTGTTAACTTGAAAATTTCTTCGATAAATTCCTTTAGACCTCTAGGTCCATAGATGTAAAGAGGTTCTTTACGGTTAAGCATAGACATTGTCTGTAGAAGACCGGGAAGTCCAAATATATGATCACCATGTAAATGCGTTATGAATATTGCCTTCACTTTTAATGGGCTTAAACCTGCTCTAATGAATTTAGCTTGAGAGCCCTCACCTATATCAAATAATAGAATATCTCCTCTATACTTTAATGCAATACAAGGAAGCCCTCTATTCCTTGTCGGAATTCCAGCACTAGTACCTAGGAAGTAAACTGCTGCTCTCAAGGTTTATACGCCAACCATATAACTCTAGTTAAGCTTCCATGAACTCTCATAAAATGTTTTTCCCTAAGAATCATACCAAACTGTTTAATGGAATCTTCAACATCAATGGTATGAGGAGTTGCAAAACATACGTACGAACCCTTCTTTAAGACTTCAGATGCAGTACATATGAACCCTTCAAGGAGTTCTTGTAATCTTCTACCCTTAGTTGATGTAGATCTTCCATAAGGTGGATCAGTACCTATTGCACATATGGTGTCTGTATAAGGCAGCCTAGCTGCATCGGCTTGAATAATTTCATAGTTATTAAGATTATAATACTTTAAATTAATTCTCGCTCCCTCAACCATTCTTAGATCTATGTCAGAACCTATACTGTAGTAGCCCATTAAGCATGCTTCTATTAGAAATCCCCCAGTTCCACAAAATGGATCTAGATAAGGACAATTATGTTTAGGTCTACTTAAGTTGACAAAAACTCTACATATGTGAGGAGGTAGAGCTCCTGGATGGAAGTAAGGTCTTTTATCAGGCCTTCTCAACAAGAACTGCTTTGTATTTAGCTTGCCAAGTTCAAGTCCTAAAAATGCTAATCCGTTGGTTAACGTAAGTTTAACCGTATATTTAGGATTTACAAGGTTTACACGTTGACGTGTATGCTTAATTATAGTGCCTGCAATAATATCTATCAATTCGTTTTCCTTAATGTATTTTCCGTGACCTCTTAATCTCTTTAATTCAACTTTAAATGTATCATCGATAAAAGACCAATCAATCTCTTTAACTTCTCTGCATATAACGTTAATGTCAGATTCCATAATTTTAAGTATTAGTCCTACCTCCTTAATCAATCCAGCTCTTTGAAGTATTCTATTTACAGCATTAAGTTTACTTTCAAATAACAATAACTGATCATATACGTTAATTATTTTATATGCTATACCTTCAGACTCTAGAATACCCTTAAGTTCGGCTATTGGTAGGGAGAGGTGCTCTCCTGATAATAATGCATAAAGTAGACTCATAGCACTATAGAACACTAGTTATTGCTCTAGCTAATTCTTTTGATATATCAACTACTTCTACGCCCTTTGGAATAGGTAATGTATTTAAAGCTATGATGGATTTCACGCCACTCTTCTTTAGTCTACTTAAAGCATCTTTAACAAGTAGTGCATGAGCACATACTGCATAAACTTCTTTAGCACCATACTCATAGGCATTGCTTGCCGCTAAGGCTACAGTACCTCCAGTGCTAATAATGTCATCAACTATAATTACAACTCGTCCAGAGACATTTAGAGATTTAGGCTTAACCTTAACCTCGCCGGTAATTCTATCCCTGAACTTCTCAAGATAATCATAATCCGTGTTTAAAATACTAGAGAATTCTTTAGCTCTACCGAGAGCCCCTTTGTCAGGAGCCAATACTATAATATCCTTAGAGCTAATTCCTTTATTTAGGTATTTAGATTTAAAGTATTCTGCTAGAGGCTTCATAGCATGAACATTGACTGCTTTTCCAGGGAAGTATTTTAGAGAATCCTCCTTATGAATTTCAACGGTAATTAATGTGTCTACCCCACAATATCTTAAGAGCCTTAAAATAGTCTTAATGCTTATGGGTTCCCCGGACAGAAATCTCCTATCTTGTCTTGTATAAGCGAGATAAGGTATAACAGCTATTACCTTTTTAGCACCCAAATCTTTAGCCGTTTCAGCCATCAGGAATAGTTCAATGAGGTGCTTATCTTGTGGATGATAAGCCGATTGAATCAATACCACATCTTCATCCTTAACATTAATAGGATATCTAATATACGATTCCCCATCCGGAAATAGCTTATGCTCTAATTTAACATATTTAGTATTTAGGACATTAGCTATTACCGCTCCTAGACCATTAGATGCTGGTCCATCAACTACAATCAATTCTAATACCCCAGTTACATAATTAAATATAAATAATTAAAATTTAACTTCAAAAATAGTTACGAAAGGTATACTATTAGCCTCCTTAATGGGTAATGCCATGTATTGTAGTAGGTGTCTCTTTAAATGCGTGTTTGGAAATGAAAGGTGCGGAGTTGTAATAGGTGGAAAAGATAGATACAATTACCATGTATTAATGGTAACATGTTCAAAGATAGAACACATATCTATTTATCACTACATAGTCAATGCAACAACACTTAATATATGGATTCCTGGCTCACCATTTAAGTGTAGATTTTGTCCGTGGAATATGAACATAGACTTAGCGGCTATAGAGCTCAGAAAGGTAAGTATTGATAAAATATTAGACTTCCTTCAAAGAACAAAAGCTGATGTTGTATCCATTCTAGGTTGTGAACCCTTAATTAATGAATGGACTTTTGAATTAATTCATCAACTTACACGAAGAAATGTAAAAGTATTAATTAAAATGACCCCAAGCATACTCTTAAATTATACAGAGAAGATATTGAAAGACATAAACTGTATATTACTCGAGATAAGTGATGCTCATGAACAAATAAATTCCCAAGAAATAAGCAATGTAGTATTAAAACTACTATCGTTAGGTAAACACGTGGAAATACATTTGGTTATGAATATAAATGATTATTGGAAGTGTGAGACTATACGTAGAGCATTAATTAGGATAGCAAGTGGGAATAGATATGTCCCAATACACTTCATACCTAAGAATATTCATGAAGAAGTTAATATTAACGAGCTGTTTAAAATATTGGAAAATTTAAAGAATATGGGATATAAATTTGTTTACTCCCCCAAGGACATTACCTACAAATACCTTACAACTATCTGTCCTAAATGTTATATGCCTCTTATTCTAAGAGATGAATTTGGTGTAAAGAAGCTAGTTTTAAGAAATGAAAAATGTCCTTTCTGCGGCTTCAATTTAAAGATAAAAGCCCTGAAACCCATAAGTAAGATTAAGGTAGCCAGGTTATTTACTGAGGAGATAGTATGGTGAATAAGTTACCTAAAAGAGGTGTAAAAGAGGCATTATTTTGGGATAAAGTTAAGGATAATATTGTTAAATGCAATCTATGTCACAGGAGATGTACAATAATAGAGGGTAGATACGGTGCATGTGGTGTAAGAAAGAATGTTGAGGGAAAGTTATATACATTAGTCTATGGCTTACTCACAGCTGCTAACGTTGACCCTATAGAGAAAAAGCCTTTAATGCATTTTGAACCCGGCTCTTCAGTGTTTTCTATATCAACTGTAGGATGTAACTTCTTCTGTAGATTTTGTTTAAATTGGAACATAAGTCAATTGAGAAAAGATGAAATCTATGGGGAGCCTATGACCCCACAGGATGTTATTTACCACGCCAAAAGGCTTGGTGCTGATGGAATAAGTTACACCTATAATGAACCAACAATATTCTATGAGTTCATGTACGACACAGCTAAAGAAGCTAAGAAACAGGAACTATTTAATACTATGGTAACTAATGGGTATATGACCCCTGAGGCAATAGATTACATAGGCAAATATATTGATGCTGCAACAGTGGACTTCAAGGGTGGAGGAAACAAGGACTTCTATAGAAAGTTTATGGGTGTACCTGATCCCGAACCCATATTTGAATCCATTTTAGCAATGAAGGAGAACGGATGGTGGATTGAGATAACGAACCTTGTAGTACCTATTCACGGTGATAAAGAGGAAGATATTAGAAGACTAGCTAAATGGATTGTAGAAAACCTTGGACCGGAAACTCCATTCCATCTGTTAAGATTTCATCCAGATTATTTAATGATGGATGTACCACCAACACCTGTATCGACGCTAGAGAAGCTGGCATCTATAGCAGAAGAAGAAGGACTTAAGCATGTCTATATAGGTAATGTTCCAGGGCATCCAAAGGAGGATACTTACTGTCCAAGATGCGGATATAAAGTAATTGAAAGGGAAGGCTTCTTCATTAAGTCATGGAAGCTTATAAATGATAATAGATGCCCGAAATGCAAGTACAAATTAAACATTAAGGGTAAGTATCATACGAAGCCTTTTAGATGGTTTTCAATATTCCTTTAATCTCGAAATTAGAGTCAGTTAACATCTTTCATCATTAATTATCTGAGCCTAGCCTCTTCATCATCAAATGTCATATAGTTTATCCTAGTAATAAAATTTTAAGATGTATATATCTTAATTAGGTATTTAGGCATTTAGGTTAGAGGACGTAGATCACCATGACATATTACATTGTAATAGTGGGACCTGCTGGTTCAGGAAAATCATATCTAACAGCTGCCTTAGCAGATTGGATGGAGGATCAACAATTAGGAGTAGCTACATTGAATTTAGATCCAGCTGCCGAGTGGTTACCTTATTCGCCAGACATAGATGTAAGAGAGTACATCAACTCTAGGTACGTAATGCAGAAATATAACTTAGGCCCTAATGGAGCACTCATAGTATCAGTTGACATGCTCATAAATTATATAGATAAGCTAAAAGATGAAGTTGATAGCATAAAGCCAAATTACTTAATAATCGATACTCCAGGTCAACTTGAACTTTTTGCATTTAGGAAAAGTGGTCCCTTAGTTCTTGATATGCTCATAGGGGATGCTAAAGTAGTTTCATTATTCCTCATAGATGGTACACTAGCTTCATCCCCGTCAACTTATGCATCCCTGCTATTATTATCGGCATCGGTTTACGTTAGACTTAGGAAGCCGCAAATAAATGTAGTGACAAAAACGGATATGATGTCAAAAGACGTCCTAGACTACATGATTAGGTGGAGTGAAGATCCCTTCGAATTCTCAAGTGCTTTAAGGAGCGAAACAGGCAATCCTCTATTGATAGAATTTACAGACAGAGTAAGGGAAGGATTATCATCGTTGGAATTATCGTGGATGCCCGTGTTTGTTTCAAGTAAAACCGGTGAAGGATTAGATGTTTTGTATGGTGAAATACAAAGAATATTATGTGGCGGAGAAGATTTCTTAACAGAAGAGCCTTCACCAAGACTTTAATTCAACTTTAGGATTTAAAGAAGGATATACATTAATAAGGAGCTACTCTATTCCTCTAAATGGAATCCCATTAAATAATTAGGGAGGTTATGTGAAATGTCTTCACCAAAGGAAATAATATATAAGGCACTAAATGAAGGAAGGAATAAGTTACTTGAACACGAAGCATATGACTTAGTTAAAATCTACGGAATACCAACGCCTAGATATGGTCTCGCAGTAAATGTTGATGAAGCGGTAGAATTAGCTGAGAAAATAGGTTATCCAATAGTATTGAAAATAGTATCACCTGACGTCATACACAAAAGTGATGTTGGAGGTGTAATATTAAATTTAAACAGTTCGAAGGAAGTAAGGGAATCATTTAACAAGATATTGTCAAATGTACGCAAAGCTCTACCCAAGGCACGAGTTGTTGGAGTACTAGTTCAAGAAATGGTACCACAAGACCTAGAGGTAATAGTAGGAGCTACAAGAGACCCAATATTCGGACCTGTAGTTATGTTTGGATTAGGTGGAATTTTTGTTGAAGTACTAAAGGATGTATCCTTTAGAGTAGTCCCCCTAACTGAACGTGATGCCGAAGAAATGCTAAAAGAAATCAAAGGTAGACAACTACTCGAAGGATACAGACATCTCAAGCCAAGAGATAAAAAGGCCTTAGTAAATATCATACTAGGTGTTGCTAAACTTATGGAGGAGAATGAAGAAGTCACAGAACTGGACTTAAATCCAATAATGGTATTCCCTAAAGGAATGGGAGCTAAAGTAGTTGATGTTAGAGTGATTATTAAAAAACATGAAGGAAGACACCACTAGACAAGGATGTTATCTTTGCAGTCAAACACCAATATCAATAAACTTAATGAACTTGTTAATAACATATTAAAGGACATAGAACAAATAAGAGAGCAGATAAAAAGGTTAAAGGAAGAAAGGCATTTGTTAATTGAAGAGATTAGAAGAATGAAAGCTAAACGTATGGAATTAATTTCTCGAGTAAGGAATTTAATTAATGAAATAAGACGATATAGAGAAGAAAAAAGTAAATTAATAAATGAATTAAGGGATCTCAAAAACAAGAGAAATGAACTAAGAAGTACATTTAAAGAGCTACTTAATAAGATTAATGAAAAGAGAAAGGAATTAGAACACGTAAGGAGTGCATTAAGAATACCATTATCAAGAATACAAAAGAGGATACAGCAACTTGAATGGAAGCAGATGACAAGTGTCTTAACACTTGAGGAAGAGAGAGAACTCATAGAACAAATAGCTAGACTCGAAGAACTACTAGACAAAGCTATAACAGCTAGGAAAGTGAAGTCAGAAATAGTTAATATAAGAGCTGAAATTAGTAGAATCAAAGTGGAATTAAGCGATGTCATGAAACGGATACGTGAAAAATCCGATGAGATACAAAAAATAAATAGTCGAATTAATAAACTTGCACATCAAATCAACGAGCTAAGGAGAAACATAGATGAAATTTCAAGTAGGATAAATGAGTCTTCTGATCAAATAAATGAATTATCTACTAAAATTGATGAACTACAAAAAAAGCTTGTTGAAAAAAGAATGGAATATAAGCGGTTAATAGAACAAATTAATGAGGAAAGAAAGAAAGAAATTCTAGAAAAGAAGAAAAGAGAAATTAAAGAAAAGGTGGTTAAAACTAAAATGCGTAGGTTAAGTCTTGATGAGCTACGAATACTTTATGGTGAGGTTGAATAATGGTGTCTTAGGTTATGATTAAAAACGGTAACCTAAAAAATAAGGAACCTATAATAATGGTGTTAGCTATAGACATAGATGACGATGTTGGTAGAATAGGAATTAGAACCCCAATAATAGGTTTTGAGCAAGTTAAATCAGCTGCCATGAAATATGCATTAACTAGGCCTGAAGATCCAGACGTAAATGTACTATTCTCAGCACTAAATATAGCTAAGCAATTAAAGGAGAGAGGACAGAACGTCGAAGTTGCCGTAATCTCTGGTGACGCCTATGATTATGTAATGGCAGGTATTAAAGTCCGTGAACAACTTGACATGTTAAGTAGGAAGTACAATATTAAAGGTATCGTCATCGTTAGTGATAGCACTGAAGATGAACAGGTGATACCGCTAATTCAAGGTTATGCTCCAATAATTTCAGTCAAGAGGGTTGTTATTGAACAATGGAGAGGAGTCGAAGAGACATTTATACTAATAGGGAGATACCTAAAGAAGGCTGTTGAAGAACCTAGATTTGCACGAATATTTCTTGGTGTTCCAGGACTTGTAATATTCACTATAAGCTTACTTGCCCTCGTAGGACTTCTCCACTATGCTCTCGTAGTAGCGTTCACTATTGTAGGAGCATACATGTTTTTAAAAGGGTTTGAATTAGACGTAAAGATAATCAATTGGTGGAAAGAATCCCCAATTACTTCAACAGCATTGATATTATCGTTTATAGCCATAATTGTAGGCATAACGACAACTTATCATACTATTTTAGCATTAATGCCCGAAACAGAAACTTCAATTATAACTCTCGCAGGTATTATAATTAATGGTATGCTTCCTTATGTAGGTTTTAGCGTATTAGCATTAATGTCAGCTAGGATTGTAACTAAGGCTCCAGTAAGCGGTCTAAAAGTATGGCATGACGTATCAATATTAGTAATTTCTGCGCTCATAATAGCTGCCCTGTATGAACTGTCTTCAAGATTAGCTAGTCTTCCTCCAACAGCCACATCAATGGATATTGTAAGAACCATTATGGAGTCTCAGATACTTCTCTGGCTCTTTGCCATAATAATTATTTCAATAATAGTAACTGCCATTCTTGGATACATAGAAGAGAAGGTTGCTCATAAGAAAGAGAAATGATAATAAATTCTATCTTCCAAACCTTCGTTCTCGTCTCTGATATGACCTTATAGCTCTCCATAGATCTATTCTTCTAAAATCAGGCCAGTATATATCACAGAAATATAGTTCACTATATGCAGATTGCCATAAAAGGAAGTTACTGATTCTTTCTTCACCTGAAGTCCTAATTATCAGATCAGGATCAGGCGCATGATCTGTATATAGATGTTTTCTAAAGATTTCTTCATCTATATCGTCGATTTTTAATTTTCCGTGAAGCACCTCTTCTGCGACTTTTTTAACCGCATCTAGTATTTCTTGCCTTCCCCCATAACATAATGCTATATTTAATACGTGTTTATCATTGAACTTAGTCTTCTCTTCGACTTCCTTGATTAAATTAATGAGATCACGAGGCACTAAATCCAGCCTTCCGATAACTCTAATTCTAACCCCCCTTCTATTAAAATCCTCAATACGTTGAAGCACCTCATTGAAAGCCTTTCTCGCAAGATTGAACAGTTTTTCACGTTCTTCTTTAGGTCTGTATAGGCAGTTTTCAGTTGACATTGCATAAATTGTGACGACCTCTATACCTAGATCCCATAGCCAATCTAATACTTCCCTCATTTTCTTGTAACCTTCTTCATGTCCCTGCCATGGATATAGGTTTCTAAGTCTAGCCCATCTCCTATTACCATCAGGTATGATTGCTACATGCCTTGGAAAGGGGCCATTTTTTATCTCCATCCACAACTTCTTTTCATAAACTTTATATATCGGTTTAAGTATCAATGGTGATAACTTGTAAAATAACTCTCTAACCTTTTCTCTAAACTTATTAATCATTATTCAGCACTCTCATTAATAGCAGGTGAATATCCGTGAGGGTTGCTGTGGGGAGCACTAATCCTTCAAAGGTATTAGCAGTTAAAAAAGCTTGGATTCTCATGGGTGATGCCGAGGTATTAGGAGTTAAAGTGCCTTCAGGTGTAAGTGAGCAGCCTAGGACTATGAATGAAATAGTCAAGGGTGCATGTAATAGAGCGTTAAATGCTCTTAAAATCGCTAATGCGGATTATGGGGTAGGCATAGAAGCAGGCTACATTAGTGTACCTCTTTTAAAAGATAAGATACTTGATATACAGGTAGCAGTTATTGTTGATAAAACAGGTTACGAGACCATAGGTTTCAGTCCAGCATTTGAAGTCCCACCAAGCGCGCTAAGTCATAGAACTCTAGGGGAATACATGGCCAAGATTAGTGGAAGAAATAAAATAAATGAAGAAATAGGTGCCATAGGCTACTTAAGCATAGGAACAGTTACAAGAATGGAATTAACCTACTATGCTGTTTTGATGGCACTTATCCCAAGGATAAATAAACACTTATATAGAAGTTAGAGATTATGCTTATTAGCTTGCAAGGAATTAAATAGTTAAGGTGTACGTCAATGTCATACTACCAAGGTAATGACCTTAAAAAGCCTACAGGAGGTAAAAAGGCTCCTCATAGAAAGAAGAGAAAGTTTGAATTAGGTAGACCTCCAACACATACTAGACTTTCAGAGCAAGATCAAAGAACCATTATCAGGGTTAAAGGTGGTAACACTAAGGTTAGGTTAAAGAGAGCAGCTTTTGCTAATGTACTTGATCCAACAACTAATAAGGCTAAAAAAGTTAAAATAATAAGGGTTATTGAAACCCCTGCTCATACTGAATATGCTAGAAGAGGGATCATTGTTAAAGGAGCCATTATTGAAACTGAGATAGGAAGAGCAGTCGTCACCTCTAGGCCAGGACAGGATGGTATAATTAATGCTGTGTTGATTAAGTAGAGGAAGATCTTTTCATGAGTAGGGATTATCAAGGAGAGAGAATCACCTTATGGCCTATAAATATAGACTCAACAAGGAGTAGGAAGGAAGGTAGAAAGATAGCTAAAGAGTTCGCTGTTCCGCAGCCATCTATAGAGGAGATTATTGAAGCAGCAAAAGAATTAGGTCTTGACCCAATTATTGAAGATAAAGCCTATCCTAAGGCTTGGTGGGAGCAAAAGAAGAGAATTAGCGTTTTAAAAACTAAACCCAAAACACAACTGTTAAGGGATATAGCATTAAAAATTAAAGAAAAACGTATGAAAACTAAATAATAATACAGTAGTGTTACAGTTATACCACCATAAACTACATGAGATCTCCATGTTCTCAGCTATTTAACCACCATTAGTAACTCTATTAAGTGAAGTAATACACTTATGAGCCGTCATACTAATATATTAAGAGATATCATAAATGTTATGACAGTGCTTGGGGGGTAGATTTTTATGCGTAAACTAGGTACAGCCTTACACATCTCCCGTTCAGGTAATATTATTGTGAAAGTTGAAATAGATCATCCTCCGCCATTAGGTTCACGTATATTTGACAAACATTTAAGAAGGCTAGGGGTATTAGCAGATCTAATAGGCCCTGTTTCATCACCATATGCTATTGTAAAGCCTGAATCATCTGAAGTTAAGGTATTCTTTGAACCTGGGCCCGTCTACTTTACTACTCCTAAGCAAAAGCCTACTAGGAAGAGACTTAGAAGGAAAAGGGGTAAGAAATAGTGGATACGGAAATTAAATGTCCTAAAGAGAGTATTATCTATGATCCTCTAAGAGGAGAGTATATTTGTGCCGATACTGGTGAGGTCCTAGAAGAACATGTAGTTGATCTAGGGCCTGAATGGAGAATCTTTAGCCCTGAAGATAAGTATGTAAAAAGTAGAGTAGGCGGACCCGTAACCACTCGAGTCCATGATTGGGGAATTACCACATTTATCGATGTCTATAGAGGTAGGCTATCTATAGCACAGCGAAGAAAGGCTAGAAAACTTCAATTAATACAGAGGCGGAATCGAATAGCCCCTGGAGATAAGAAGCTTGTTGAAATACTTACCGAAGTTAATGCTGTTGCAGCTCGACTAGGTTTACCTGATAGAGTCAAAGAGACTACAGCACACATGATGAGGAAGCTAGTCGAAAAGATCAGTATTAGGAGACCTCAATTGAAGAACTACCTTGCAGCAGCTCTCTATATAGCGTGTAAAATGTGTAGTATACCTAAGACACCTAATGAAATAATGCATGTCTTAGGAGTTAATAGACGGGAGCTATGGTATGCATGTAGAAGGATAAAGGAGCTTGTACTTCAAAAGCATGTACCATTAATTAAACCTATAGAGTTGATACCAAAATTAGCATCATCTTTAAAGCTTCCCGCAGAAGTTCAAACGCAAGCTGCAATAATCCTAAATAAAGCATCAAAATATCATTTAACTGATGGCAAGGGTCCACTAGGCTTAGCCGCCGCAGCCCTCTATGTAGCTGCAATACTATTAGATCATAAAAAGACGCAAAAAGAGATAGCTGAAGGAGCAAATATAACAGAGGTAACTGTAAGGAATAGATATAGAGATATAGTTGAAAACTTCGTTATAAATGTATTTTTGTAAATTTGCAAAGCCTTCATCATTGTAGCTAGTAGTTTATTTTATTCAGACAATATAAGTATAAGAGTCTGGATAGTAATAGAATATCTACGGGACTACTAAAAGACCTAATGATGTAGAAGTCTATAATACACGTAGTGAAATACTAGGTGATGATAATGCCTCATCTATCTGAATTAGAGAGGAAAGCTTTAGAATTAATAGAATCTAAAGGAGATGAAGGCCTCTACCAAAGTGAACTGTGGAAAATATTAGGAATAGACAGCCGTGAAGGATCACGTATTGCATTACAACTACTCAAAAAAGGACTTATCCGAAGAGAACCTGTAATAAATAATGGTAGAAGGACATATAAGCTATATGTCATCAGAAGAACTAAGCTCAATCTAAGAGTTAACCTAGCAAATGTCATAGACATTCCATGTTTCACATGCTTAAATATTGATAAGTGTTCTAATGGCGGATTCTTTGATCCTCGTACATGTAGGTTACTTACAGAGTGGCTTATAAATCAAGTCAATACAAGAAATAAAAGAACATAATATTATTTAAGAAACCATCATTACACACTCTACTACATCATGATATTCAGCACTTGTTTTAAACCCTCTAGGATCAAAATGAGTTCTTGATGCCTCATAACCTTTATTTCTGAGGCATTCAAGAACGCTATTTATCTTAGGCATTGATTTCTTTAACTTACTACAAAGCATATCAAGTCTATAATAGTATGGTGTGGTAATCTTCGATTCAGAAATCAAGACCTCTATTAACCTAGTGAGTCTATGCATCGTATTCAGCTCTAAATACTGAGCATTTTCATTGATAACTTTAAGCACTTTTTCTTCACATAACTTACCGATCCATAACGGCCCTATTAATTCATATTCGTCCTTTATGTTCCTTAGTTCATTAACATCTGGTATAGGAAACCCCTTAATTACGTATTTACGTAAGTTTTTAGTAACATATACAATAAATCCTAAATTTTCATTTAACATTTCATCTGCTTTTCTAGCTCCCCGCTTAACTACTAAGTATGCTCTGTAATAGTGATCTACATAATATGATAGCAATGGCTCTATGTATAAATCTTGAGCTGCTGCCCTTAGCGCTATTGATGCTATTAATATCCTAAGTCCAAGTTCTTTATCAAAGTCTACTTTTATTGAACGTGAGAAATACCTTCTTCTACATGCAGTTTCACGAGTGCCTGATAACGGTGCTACATCAGTTGCTGTTACTGCTAAAACTCCACCATTTTTTATTGTATGTAGTGCAGAATCTATAAACGGTATAGGAGATCCAAAGGGATCAATATCTATAAAGTCGGGTCTCTCACGAATCATCGCTAATAAATATAACAGCATATTTGCATCAATATTATAAACCTCAACTCTATCTTCAAGGTTATTAATCTTTGCATTAAACTTCATGAACTCGTATGCTATTGGATTTATATCGTTAATAATTACTTTACTGACATTTCCTGATTCATTGATGTATCTTAATCCTCTGATACCAGTACCACTCAATGGGTCAACAGCAAGCCTAAAACTAATTCCCATCTTCTTTAATGTTGTAAGGAACGCTACAGCAACATCTCTACTAAATTCCATTTTAGGATTATAAAAAACAGGAGCCCATGCAGGTTCTAAGGTACCATCTTCTCTTGTATAAAGCTTGGGATTGGGGATGTATATTTTAGTTTTGCCTTCACGTATTTCTATTACTGGAATACCATTAATTTCCCTTATCATACTGTTTCCATAATTTAATTATTTCTATAACCTTATTTCTAATACTGTTCCTAAGTGTGTTTCTGTTGGACTCGGTTACATAGTATTTTTCGGCATTTTTCATTAAACTAAGTATGCGTTGATCATTCATTCTCCAATGTACTACTGCTAGTAATGGTTTATTGGACTTAAAGGCCTCTATTATAGCTGATTTAAGTTTAGGTATTAGTAATTCCATAGGCCCCACCTCATCTATTGCTATAAGATCTGCTCTTTCTATAGCTTTAGCTATTGCCTTAGATCCTAATTCGCCAGCACCTTTAACATTTACTATATACCTTCCTATTCGTGGTCCTGACTTGAATAACTTCTTGTGCGCCAACCAATCTCTTGTACTATCCATGAGGTCTATTATGAGAAATCCTATTCTATAACCTCTTTCGCGTACTTCAGGACAAACTATGCCTCCAACGGTATATCCTTGCTTTTTTACCTCATTTATTACGTATAGGAATATGGTTGTTTTTCCTACACCAGGCCTTCCCGTTATTATTACCTGATACAATTCTCTATTTAACCTCTGATTGTATTTGTTCTCTTAATTCATCTGGTGATCTTGCAACCTCTATTCCAAGATCTTCTAGTTCTCTTAACATACTCCTCCTATTTACTAAGGCGTATCTTTTTACATTCATGACTTCTTCTAGTTTCTCGGATTCTATAGCTTTAATTAATAAACCATTTCTTCTGTCATGTTCTACTATTATTGCGAGTTTTTGATCCTTCAATTCTTGTTCCTTTAGTGCAGCAAGATCAACTACCGTTCTTTCCGCATGACATACATCGTATCCTAGGCTTCTTAGATGTCTCATTATAATTCTCTCACTCGATATAACGTGATAATAGGTATGTTCCTTAGCTTTTGGAGCTTCAAATATATCTACAGGTTCTAGTACATCTTCTCCTAATATTTCTATTACTCTCTCCGCTCTTTCGATACTTATGTCTATTTCTCCTTTTTCGTATTCATATACGGCTTTCCTTGTAACTCCTAATAGTCTTCCTAATTCTCCAAGGCTCATACCTTTTGCTATTCTTGCTCTCCTGAATTCCCTTGGATTTACTTTTACATAGAATCCTCCTCGTGAGTAATATACGTAAATGTTTTCTTTATCCTTTACAATAGACTTGAATGTAGTACTTGTAATTACATACATTCCATACTTTTCATAAGCCACATAATCTTCTAGGTCTCTACCTGAAATCTTAGAAGCAATTATTAATGATGAGGTTTTAAGTGTTGAGGACAACGCCTTAAGTTCATGAACTTCACTACTTCTTAATTCATTTACGTCCCCTACAATCTTCATTAATACATCCTTTTTACCGTCACTTGCTATAACATCTACGCTTCTTCTCCTTCTATCATATGGGTAATTAAGTACCTTTACCTTGAACCCCGTAGACTTAAGTACATCTATTACCTCTTGTAACTGTTTTTGTAGATTCTGCATTTCAGTTACTCTAAGTATTGAAACTCCTTTATAAGCTTAGTTTATTTTAGAGATTTAAAATATCTATTGTTTTTAAGAAAATTTATCTTTTTCTATGAAATCTTGCATAGACCATTGCGTGATCTTTATCAAAGGGTTCTAAGTGAACGACGTCTACTATTTCGAATCCTCTAGCTTTTAATGTATCTATTTCCTTCTTGTATATTTCACTTGGTGCTCTTGTTACATCTATGCTTCTGGCCTTTATTGCTAGTAGAAGCCATCCTCCATCCTTTAGGAAGAAGTCTGCATTATCTGATACCAATCCTGCTTGCTCAGGTTGCGCTACATCAGCATATATACCGTCAACTTGTTCAACTATGTGTCTATACTTTTGTGGGAATCTAGCATCTGCTAATATTGGTATTATGTTAGGTCTTGTCTCAGCTACCACCACGAATTCTCTCATAACTCTTGGAGCAAATTCTACCCCAAATACCTTACCCTTTAACCCTACAATATCAGATACGTGACTTGCAGTAGTACCTGTAGCTGCTCCTAGATATAGTACTTTATGGCTATTTAGTACAGGTAATTCCTCTAAACCCTTTAGTAATGCTGCCGCGAGCTTACTTCGATACGGATTCCATTCCCTGAATTCTTTATCCTTCCATTTGAATAATCTTTCACCATAAACTCTTCTTCCTGGTGCTAAGTTTTCTGTAGCTAACCTTGCAGAACCATCATTTAATTCAACAACATATACTCTCTTATACTTCTCATGCTCATATATATCTATTACCTCTGACATCTAATTTCACCCCCTATCACGTTCTCCACATTGAAGGCTATAATTCTTACGTTTATTTACCTTTTCTTCTTCTCTTTCTTCTAGGTCTTGGAGGTCTCTTTTCAATTCTTTCAGGTTTTCTAACTGGCGGTTTGGCGTAGAGCTTCTTTATTTCTTCAATCCTCTTTCTTAGAGTTTCCCTTAATTGTTCTCCAATATACCTACCACTAAACGCATCAACCTTAGCTGCTATTGCAAGCTTTGCTGCAAGTGCTCTAGCTATCTTACCCCTTTGCCATCTAGGTGATCTATGTATATCAGGGTACTGGAATATAACACCATGCTTTGGAGGTTTACCTCCAGTTCTAAGTGCCCTAAAGAGGGCTTTCTCGGCTCCTAACACCTGTATAGTTGAAGCAGGAAGCCTAGCTAATTCCTCCAGGCTTCCTGCAAGACTTATGAGTCTTGCACCTAATAGTGGACCTACAAGAGCTGTAACATTGGGTGCAACTTCTTTCATTACAGCTGATATGTACTCGGCTAGCTCGCTTCTTAATCTATATAGTTCTTTAACTATATTTGCTAGTGTTTGAATAGGCCTTACATCAAAATCAGATAAGTCAGCTCCTATACTCTTAGAAGCTGCCTCAGCTATTTTCTCGGCCTTGCTTTCACTAAATCCTAATTTGACTAGTGCTTCTTTACCAACATTTTCTCGGTGGCCAAGCTCAGCCAATATACTTATGTAATCTTCGTGCTCTCTCACTAAATCATCCAGCTCAGGGAAATGCAAACTATACCATTCTCTAAGCCTGGCTACGAATAGATTTATGGTTTTATCAATGTCATCTATAGCTCTAATTGCTTGTGCTGCAAGTAGATCTCTCTTCTCTGCAGCTCTCCTAAGCTTACGTCTAGTCATTTCAAGCCCTAATTGATGCATAAACTTATCGAACTCGTCCTTACTGGACACATATTCATATTTTACAGCATAATCAGCTACTTTCTCTCTGAACTTCACTGCAAACTCATGTCCTGGTACTATTTCAGCCTTTAGACCAACTGAATTAACGTATTTTGCTGTAGGTTCTTCCTCGACAATTATTTCTTCTATATCTCCTCTATTCTTTAATTCCTCTAAGACCTTTTTTGTCGATGGAATTACTTCTCCCTGTTCAAGCTTAAGAGCTACTTCAACGGCTTCATCCAAGGATTTCGGTCCCAGAGCGTAGGCTACTACATCACCCTTTTCATCGAAAGCGAATGTGCCTATTACATGCTCAACTAAGTAAACTTTCACTTTCATCACCTTGATACAAGCCTATATGTTAAGTCTCAACAACTGTATATAAACCATAAATATAATTACACTTGATTACTACTAAATCAGGTAGTTAACCTTAAAAAGCGGATAACTATATAGGGTATGATGGGGTAGATATGCCTTCACATGGTTCACTTACCAAAGCCGGAAAAGTTAGAAGTCAGACACCAAAGATACCTCCAAAGCCTAAGAAAAACCTAGCTCCACGAGTAAGGAATAGAAAGGAGTATTTAAGGTTCCTAAGGAAAATGCAAGAGCAACAAGCAGTAGCTGTAGGCATTAGACGTAGGTAAACTTAGTCTTTATCATCTTAACCTTTTAAGCATGATATTCAGTCAAACTTAACTCTAAAACCATGTACTTTAGAATCCTTAAAGACTTACAAATAATTCCTTATCAAACGATAACCGACATTATTGGTATTTGAAGGCCATTAACAATGTAGGTTATTTTAGGTATTTAATACATTTTAACATAGTCAGGTGTAGAGTAATTCGCGAGGTATAGACATTGCCTGATCCTCTACCTGGATATATAGGCAAGTTAAGGGATGTACTTCAATCTCTAGAAGCATCTGTTGGTGATAGAATCAGAGTTAGGAAGAATGATGGATTTGTTATTGAAGGAATTTTGATGCCTAGGGAGAGACTTTACGCTAAAGAGATTATAGTCATTAAGCTTGATAACGGATACAATATAGGTGTAAAATTTGACTCTAATACCATTATAGAGAAACTTGGCAGCAGAGTTGAAATTAAAGGTATTGAAAAAGTCAAACCTTTGAGAAAACCAGAGCTTCCCAACTTAATGATAATGAGTACAGGTGGTACTATTGCCAGTAGAGTTGATTATGAGACAGGTGCTGTAAAACCTGCATTAACTAGCGAGGACTTAGCATCGCTCATTCCAGAAATATTTGATGTAGCCAATATAGATACTGATATATTATTCAATATCTTTAGTGAAGACTTAACGCCTAAGCATTGGGAGAAGATAGCTGAAAGAACCGCTAAAATAATTAATGAAGGATTTAATGGAGTTATAGTAACTCATGGTACTGATACAATGGCTTGGACGGCTGCAGCACTTTCCTTTGCTTTTAGGAAACTTCCTGTTCCCATAGTACTTGTTGGAGCTCAAAGAAGTAGTGATAGACCTAGCAGCGACTCAGCATTTAATCTCCTTGCAGCTGTAGTTACTGCAGCTAAAGCACCCTTTGCTGAAGTTGTAGTGGTAATGCATGGAGAAACTGGTGATAGTTATGCTTTAGCTCATAGAGGTACTAAGGTTAGAAAAATGCACACAAGTCGTAGAGATGCATTTCAAACCATAAATGATCTACCGTTAGCGAAAATATATCCATATGCTAAAAAAGTTGAAATCATAAATAATAGGTTTAGAAAGAGAGGCGAAGACAAGGAAGTTGCGATTGAGGCTAAATTTGATGAAAAAGTAGCATTAGTAAAATTCTATTCATCTATAGACCCAGAAGTTATAGACTTCTTTGTTGATAAAGGATATCATGGAATAGTTCTTGAGGGTACAGGTCTAGGACACTTCCCTCAGAGATTGATTAATGCCATTAAGAGAGCAGTTGAAGAAAATGTAGCCGTCGTTATGACCAGTCAATGTCTCTTTGGTAGAGTAAATATGTATGTCTATAGCACTGGTCGATTATATCTTGAGGCAGGGGTTATACCTGGCGAGGACATGTTACCCGAAGTAGCATATGTTAAGCTTAGCTGGATATTAGCCAAGACTAGAGACTTAAACGAAGTTAGAAGACTCATGTTAACAAACATAGCTGGTGAAATTAATCCAAGACATAGTGTAAACCTTTATCCGAGGTGGCCTCATGAACCCTAAATTATCGCCTAAAATAGAAATAGACTATAAAGCCCTAGACCTTAAGGTAGGCCTAGAAATTCATCAGCAACTTAATACAAAGCATAAATTATTCTGTAATTGTCCAACACTTCTTGTAGAAAAAGAAGCTATAGATTTATTTGAAAGAAGACTTAGACCAACACAAAGTGAATTAGGCGAAGTAGATATAGCAGCTTATTTTGAATGGAAGAGAGGAAGGGTTTATGATTATGAAGCGCCTAGAAATGCTTCATGTCTAGTAGAAACAGATGAAGAACCACCACATATGCTAAATCAAGAAGCATTGGAAATAGCATTAGCTATTGCTATGGCACTTCACTCTAGAATAGTAGATGAAGTTCATGTCATGAGAAAGGTGGTAATAGATGGTTCAAATACAACAGGTTTTCAAAGAACAGCGGTAATAGCACTTGGAGGATATGTTGATATCGATGGCAAAAGAGTAAGTATACAGACAATTTGTTTGGAAGAAGATGCTGCAAGAAAGGTTTGGGAAAAAGGCCGTCATGTTGGATATAGACTCGATAGATTAGGAATACCATTAATAGAAATTGCTACAGGACCTGATATGCATACACCAGAGGAAGTAGAGAAAGTAGCATTAACTATAGGTCAAATGCTGAGACTTACAGGCAAAGTTAAAAGAGGTATTGGTACAATAAGGCAAGATTTAAATATTTCAATAAAGGGTGGTACAAAAACAGAAATTAAGGGTGTTCAAAGATTAGACTTACTACCTAAAGTTGTTGAATATGAGGTCCTAAGACAGTTAAGGCTGCTTGAGATTAAAAATGAACTATTAAGGAGAGGTGTAAAGGAAGAAGACATAAGGTTCAATCCCATAGATGTAACACAGGTATTTAAGAAAACGAAGAGCAAGGTAATATTAAGAGCTATTCGAAGTAGAGGTAAGGTTCTTGCGCTAATATTGCCTAAATTTAAGGGTCTTTTAGGGGTAGAGCTACAGCCAAAAAGAAGGTTTGGAACTGAATTAGCGGAATATGCTAGGTTCTGGGGTGGTGTTGGAGGAATATTTCATACAGATGAACTACCAGCATATGGCATAACTAAGGAGGAGGTTAACAAGCTATATGAAGTTACTAAAGCAAACCCGGAAACAGATGCTATAGTCTTAGTAGCAGATGAGGAGGAAAAAGCTTTAGAGGCATTAAAAGCTGTATGGGAAAGAGCAAAATATGCACTAAGAGGTATACCTAAGGAGACTAGAGCAGCAAATCCCGATGGAACTACAAGGTATATGAGACCTCAACCAGGAGCTGCAAGAATGTATCCTGAAACTGATATACCGCCAATAGAGATAACACCTGAAATAATTGAAAGAGCTAAAAAACTTATACCTGAGCATCCTAGAGTTAAAATACGCAAATATGTTAGCGAATTCAAGTTAAGTCCTGAACTAGCCCAACAATTACTAAGAACTGTTTTCATAGACTTATTTGAAGAATTAGCAATTAAGTATAAGGACAAAATACCTGCAACAGTAATAGCGCATACATTGACAAGTACGTTAAAGTCTCTTAAGAGTGATGGAGTGCCTATAGAAAACTTAAGCGAAGAAGACATAAGTGAAGTGATTAGACTTGTTGCTGAAGGCAAGATGTCCAAGGAGGCTATACCGGAAGTTCTTTCATATAAGGCTAAGAACCCTAAACTGAAAATGGAGGAAATAATTGAAGAATTAGGGCTAAGAACTATTCCTATGGAAAAGGTAGAAGAAATAATTAGTAAAACAGTTGAGGATTTGAGAAAGGTAATCTTAGAAAGAGGTGAAAGAGCTATGGGTATTGTTATGGGAAGAGTAATGTCAATATTGAGAGGAAGAGTTGATGGAAAAGTAGTTGCGGACATAGTTAGGAAGAAGATAAAAGAGATAATAAGCAAAGGTTAACACATTTTAACTCTAAAATCTATATGTGAATGTGATGATGAATACTCCCGACACAGAAGAATGAAGAAAAGGCATTTGGCTGAACTCGCTAAAAAGTCCTAGGTGATATATTGAAAAAATTCAAAATAGACTATTATGATTTCGGTGAAATAGTAATTAATGGTAAAGTGTATCGACAAGACGTTATAATAACTCCTAAAGAAATTATTTCTGATTGGTGGAGAATCGAAGGTCATAGGCTTCAACTAGCCGACTTGCAGCAGGTACTTAACATTAACTTTGACGTTCTCATAGTAGGCACAGGTTATAATGGACTAATGAAGGTCGATCCCGAAGTTATAGAGGAATTTAAGAGAAGAGGTATTGAGGTAATTATTCATACCACAAAGAAAGCTGTAGAGAAGTATAATGAAATGGTCGATAAGGGTAAGAAAGTTGTTGGAGCATTCCATCTAACATGTTAATGTTCCATCAATGTTCTAGTAATCTTGGCCCTACAGAGCTCTCTATGACTTTTTAATTTTCTCAGATTCTATTTCCTTAACCACTGCTCTAAATATTGCATGTGCTGTTACAATTCCCTTCGCAGTACCTTTCTTATCTACTACTATTAAGTGATGAATATGATACTTCTCCATCATATCTATAGCCTCCTCTACTGTATCTTCAAGTCCTATGTGATGGGGAGTCCTTTCCATTATTCGCTTAACTAGTACCTTTGGCAAAACTTCAGAAGATAACTTAACTTTCCTTAATGCTGAAGCTATACTCGAAAACGGTAAGAAGGCTGCTGTAGGTTTAGGACCACCTAATGCTAGTAATATGTCAAGGTATGTTACTATACCTCTTAATTTACCATGCTTGTCTACAACTATTATATAATGCTTATTTTCCCTTACTAGTTCAAGGACTTTTTCTATACTATCATCTTCTGTAACTACACCATACGAAGGAAGCAGATCTTTATACTTGTCGATAAATTCTTTTATACTCATTGATAGGATATCCCTTGTTATTTTGGAGAAAACTTTAGCTGTCATGCTCTCTACCTAGTCTGTTCCATTACTATCTATGTACTGGAGATTTAATGTTCTTCCTAAATTTCCATCGTGGCTTTATGCTTGTAACTTCTGGTCCTCTTAGATAAACGGCTTTCAATATAGGTGGTGTTAGAAAGTTAGTTACAAGTACTATCATTAATGCCGCTAAATATGCTTCATAACTCAGTATACCTTTAGTAACTGCTAAGTATGCAGCAATTATACAGAACTCTGCACGTGGGAATAATCCTACAGCTACCCTTAAAGCAGACCATAAGGGATAACCCATAATATATGATGCTAAACCTCCACCTAGAATTTTACCTGCAAAGGCTGTAGCTACCATAACTATGTAGAAGGGCACATAGTTGGGGTTCATGACAATTCTTATATCAATGGTAGCGGCTGTCATCATGAAGAATAATGTTGAGAAGGGAATTGATAAGGCCCTTACACTCTCAGCAACCCTCCTAACACCTCGTACTTCAGAAAATGCTAGTCCTACAGCATAAGCCATTACTAAATACGAAATACCTATATATTTTGCTAGATAGGCTAATAGAGCGAATATTCCAAAGATTATTGCAAATAAGGACTCCTCTACATGCAATTTTATGGCGTATCTAGCTAAACGACTACTTAATCTATGAAGTGAGAATACTATTAAAAACCAAGCTGTAAACGCCGTAATGGCAATGCGCAGTAACTCAATTATATTAAAGGAACCCATAGTCGCTAATGAAGTACCGGCAACAATAATTATAAGCGCAGCTAAATCATCTAATACAGCAATGCCTAATACTGTCCTACCTTCAATGGTAGTTAGCTTATCTATTTCTATTAAAGTCCTAACAGATAAGCTAACGCTTGTAGCTACGAGTATAGTTCCAATAAAATATGCTTTTAGGGGAGTATATCCAAAACATACTCCAATAATATATCCTAAGAGAAATGCACTAAATACTTCACCAACTGTTATCAATCCATATGTAGGAACATGTTTCATAAACTCCCTATATCTAGTTTCTAGTCCTGCATAGAACAGAAGTAAAGTTATTCCAAACCATGAAAATACATTGACAACATCAGTAACCGGATATACTCCTAACAGAGTTTTACCTAAGATTAAACCAGCTACTAGATCTCCTATAACTGGAGGAGCACCAAGTCTTACAAAGACTTCCTCAAAAAGTTTCCCGAGAATTAGAGCTAACCCTAATGCTAGAAACACTTCATATATTAGCTCTTCAACCCCAGGCATAGTAGCCCCCCTTCTGAGAAGAAACTAGTGAACATTCATATAGGACGAGTATTAATGTTTACTCTCAATAGTTTTACATCCATGCACATAGATGTGATATATAAGCTTTACAGATGACATCTATTCATTAAATGTGTAATGATACCTCACCACCCTAACAATTTTCATTTCCTCACTTAATGTACTAACGCTTCATAAAATAAAAGTAATGCTGGATTAAACTATTACTAAATGATGAATTTTCTCTTACCCCAAGTATAAGAATCAGTAATTTAATGAAAGTCATTAATTATTAAAGCTTATAGGCCATACAAAACCTAAGAATGATTTATATTATTTTAATGAACGAATCCCTAAAGCCACTAGTACTAGTATTATACCTATGATAATAAGTAAGATACCCACTCCTACCTTAATGAAGCTCCAGATAAAACTCCATAGTTTGAATATTAAGCTCCAATTCCATATAGGCGTTAACATTAAGCCTATAACAATTAGCAGTACTCCTAGAAGTAGTAGGGTATACTTTCTAGGAGGTATAGTAGATATTCTCATGCACTCTTCTCCATTTTCAGGCAATATTATACAAGCTGAAAAGTATAGTATAATAGCCGCTATAGGGTTTAAGATGAAAAATACTACATATCCAAGTCTGATAATTGATGGGTCTATGTTAAGGTATTTAGCTAGGCCACTGCAAATACCACAAACCAAGGCGTCTTTTTTGCTTCTGCATAGCCTTTTCACTTATATTCACCTATAATTGTAATTTAGCCTAGTCATGTTAATAAGCTCGGTATAACTATATTAATCTATAGATGATGAGAAGGGCCCTTAATTGATTAAATGATAAGTGGTTTCGCGCACTGATATGCATTGATTTAATGATTAATACTTAAATAGTATAGCTAAACTCCTTTCAAATAAGGATTTATATGTGGTGGATTAACGATCTAGGATTTGCGGCATTAATGATATTCATGGCTGAATTTGCAGACAAGACTATGCTCGCTACGGTATCACTAGCTATTACGTCAAGGAGGGTTTTAGCTATAATCCTTATATCTACATTTGCATTCATATTAGCTAATCTAATAGCTCTAGCAACAGCATTAATATTAAAGTATATGATTTCTTATGAAATTCTCAGGGTAATTTCATCTATACTCTTCGTATCCTTCGGACTTGTTTTTATATTTAAGAAGGGTGAACATCGAGAAATGGCATATAAGGGCTTATGGGCTACCTTAATATTAGTGTTTACCTCAGAGCTTGGTGATAAGACTCAGTTATCTCTCATCGCGATAGCTCTTAGATCAAAATGCTTAATAGCAGTACTCTTCGGGTCTGCCTTAGGTTATTTAACATTAAATCTTCTTGCAGTAGCCTTTCTCTCAAAGATAATTAAGGTAGAAGCTTCCAAGGCAATGAAGGTTATTGGAGCGTTATTTATTGTACTTGGCATATTGGTGTTCTTTAACATTATATGATTGTTATAGAATACTTCGGTTCAGCGAAGAGATCATCACTCATCAGCTCCGCTGGAAGACCACATCCTATTTAGATATCATTAAATATTAGTTTATAAACTACGTTCTCCCAAGAACATAATGTATATTTCAGTTAAGCGTGTATTGAGAGAAGCATTAATAAATAGATTTGACCAATGTAGTGTATGTTCTTAGGGATATGGGAGCCTTGAGTCTATCAAAAATTATTCCTCCAGTTGAAGAGATGGCTATTGAAGGATTTAAGCAGGCTTTCAGAAGAATATTGGAGATCAAAAGAAGGGCTGGTATACCTCTTCTTCTTGATAACCCGCCTGACCTATTTGAGAGGGCTAAACTATACGGTGTACAGTATAAGAATGGTTCATGGAATTGGGCTTCAAACATATGGCATCGTTCTGCAGCTAATACTGTTGTTATAGAAAGTGATGATCAGCTTAGGTATGAACATAAATTATTGATGGTTAGAGTTTTGGAGCATTCACTTGCTCAAGGACCATTAATTAAAGTTGATGGTTATGTAGGTAAACCTGGTACTAAAGCACAGATGCACGCAACGGTTTATGCAGACCCTCAATTCCCTGATATAGCATATAGATAGAAGTAACTTGTCTTTCCGGCACCTCCGGACGAACCACCTGATGTGGAGTTAATCGACATACCTCATTATCTGAGGAATCCAATGATTCCCGGAACTAATAAATTGCTAATGGTAATGAGGTTTCCGCACCATAACCTCACAATAATTACTACAACTTCATATCAAGGCGAGGTTAAAATAGCTGTCCTAACACATTGGATATATCATGTATATAAACGTGGCAGTACAGGTGAGCATGCTGCCCTTAGAGAGTTCACAGTTAAGAGAATTGATGGTACTTGGAAAAGAATTGTTCTCTGTATTTGGGGTCTTACTGGTGCGGGTAAATCAACTCATGGACTATACGTATGGACTCCGAGAAATGCAAAGAAGTACATAGAACAATTTGGTATTAATCCATTAGATTACGTTAAGGACCAGGTAATTAAGAATGATGATATAGTTGCGTTTTTCGAAGATCGTGTTATAGGTTCAGAAAGAGGTGCATGGACGAAAACTGAAGATCTTACACTAGAACAAGAGGCTATGTGGAGAGCCGCTAATAGCCCTAGAGCTTTACATGAAAATACGGAATTTGATGAGAATGATTATCCTTGATTTGAAGGGAAACTGTTCCAGTATTTTGATGCACCAAATAGAAATGCTAGGAGCGTTATATTCCTAGAGGATATAGGGTATTTTGATGGCGATGTAGAATCAAGCGGTCCCCTAACAACAGCTGTCTTCCTCGCACCAGGATACTTTACTGACTATGCATGGGTTAAAATAACGGATCCTGCCTTTGCAGCAAAGGTATTAGCTAATGGTAGAACCATAGGCCATCCAGCACAGGCTAAAGAAGTTAATGGAAGAGTTAGGTATGTGGCTATGGCTAGATATGCTCAACCCTTTACAATGGGTATACCGAATACGGCTCATGTAGTAAGGTTTTATGAGTATTTAAAGAAAAGACAGGAAAAAGGTGATCCTATCGAAGTGTATCAATTCAATATTACTGGGAGAATTATTGCAAAATATAAGTGGGTTGAGAAAAAACTTGGAGATAAGACTATAATGGCTCCTGGGTCTAAACTTATGGAAGTTAATGGAATACCAAGACCTGTAGACGGAACTCAACCAACAATTGAAGAAACAGAGCTATTCCTATTACAGACGGTTCGTGGAGCAGTTAAATACAAACCCCACCCAGTATGGGGTGAGAAAGTTCTAGTACCTGTAGAGATGCCAGGTATATCTCAAGAGAGATTAAAGCAATTAGATCCAACATCATATGTGTCTATGGAGGGGTTCAAAGCATTACTTAAGGCACAAATAGAAGAAAGTAAATACTGGTTAGATAAAAATTGTCCAGGTCTACCCAAGGAGATGTATCATGCAATGGATTTCGATGATTAAAATACGTACTTAACACTTATCTATACCAGGTGATGGTACTAAGTAAAAGATGTTGTTTTAAATGGTTAAACAGTTCTTTCTTCCCTGTAATATGGTTTAGCAAGTGCACTGGGAGCTTTAAGCCTCTTCCTAAGAGGAGTTGACATAAAAGCTGATAGTACTCCTAGCGCTACTATATATGGTAGCATGTTCAATAGGCTTGCATGTACACCGTATGTTAATTGAAAGCTCCATACATTTACTTCGACATATGCAAATAACATACTGACAAGTAGTAGTAATATGGGATTCCATCCAGAAACTATAACTGCAGCTAATGCTATCCAACCTCTTCCTACACCTAAACCCTCGGTCCAGAAACCCATGTATTCTAAAAGAAATAATGCACCTCCAATAGATATTAATGCTGAACCTGTAACTGTACATATATATCGTACAAGATATACATTTACTCCTAATGCCTCTGCTGCATGTGGATTCTCTCCTACAGCACGAATCATAGAACCTATTTTTAACTTGAACAAAATAATCCATGTTATAACCGATAACAAAATACATGCACTAAGACCTATTGATTCAGGTAAAATAAGTTTACTAGGCAGAGGTTTACCTAATTGAAGTTTACCTACTATGCTTGCTAAGCCATAGCCTACCATTGTTAATGCCAATCCATTAACTACCTGATTTCCCATTAAAGTTATTGATATGAAGCCATGTACGAGGCCTATAAGGGCCCCAAATAGAGCTGGAGCAATTAATGCAATGAACAAGTTATTCGTCATGACAACTAACGTAAATGCTAGTGCTGATCCAAGTACAAATATTCCATCAATACCTAAGTTTAATATCCCGCTTCTCTCAGTTATTAACTCACCTAACGAAGCAATAAATATTGGTATCATTGCAGGTATGAAAACCTTTATTGAGTTGATAATGATGGCTAGCGGCTCCACTTTATTATCACCTTGAATTTAGTTAGTACTTCAAGTGCTATTAAAAACACTAATATTGAACCTATGAATACAAATGAAGTCCCCATACCTGTTTGGAATTCTATTTGGAGAGTATCTGCTGCAATTCTTAGCCCTGCAATGAATATCCCGGTAATAATCGTTACTAGCGGATTAAGTCTTGCAAGCCATGCAACAATTATTGCAGTATATCCAAGACCCGCACCTACTCTTACTCCAGGTAGTAATCGGTAATGGACGCCAGCGACTTCAAATACTCCTGCAATTCCAGCTACACCACCACTAAGAATCATTGCTAATGTGACTACCTTTAGCGGGTCGATTCCGGCAATGAATGCAGCCTCTGGATTTGCACCGTACATGCGTATTTCGTATCCTATTTTAGTGTACTTAATAATAAGGTACAACAACGTAGCTGCAATAATCGATATAGTAAGAGCTTCAGGAGATATAGTTGTTCTAGGTATATGCATAAGCCATGCTGTCTTAGGGAATGTATCTGATCTCGGATAACCATACTCATGTACGCCTTTCCAAGGCCCATAAACTAGGTAATCGGCAAAGTAATATGCTACATAGTTCAACATTAACGTTGATAACACCTCATTGACTTCCAAACGTAATCGCAAGATACCAGCTACTAATGCCCATAGAGCACCCGCTATAAACCCCATAAATATCATTACTATTATTGCGATTATAGGGATTCTACCCATAGGAGTATATAATGCGATCCAGGTTGCAGCTATAGCTCCTATAACTAACTGTCCCTCGGCTCCTATATTCCATATATTAGCTCTGAATGCTATACATAGGCCAGCGCCACATAGTATTAATGGTATAGCAAATCTTAGAATGTTTATCCAGGTAAATGAAGTTAAAACGACTCGTAATGTGTAAAGAGGACTTATACCATAAACGATACCAAGTATAATTGATGCTACAAGAATTCCCAGTAAGCAAGACGTTACGGGAATGAGAATTTCTGAATAAGGTAGAGGTTTCTTTCTTAATTTAAGTTCAAATCTTAGCAGTACCCATCACCATCATAAGTTCTATAGTTCTCAACGGGGTATTTCTAGGATTTACAACTCCGACTATTTCACCATTATACATTACCATAACCCTATCACTTAGGCTTATTACTTCTTCAAGATCTTCAGATACTAGGAGAATTCCTACACCATGATTACGGTAGTTTATGAAGAGGTTACGAATTCTCATTGCTGAGTATTCGTCGAGATTTCTTGTTGGATTTACTGCTATTACTATGCGAGGATTTAGTGTGAATTCACGGGCAATGACAAGTTTTTGAATATTGCCTCCTGATAGATGTTTAGCATATTCTTTAATACCAGGCGTGACTATGTTGAAATATTTAACTATTTTCTTAGACCACTCCTCTATTACTTCAAAATTTAATACGAGTCCTTTAGAGAAGGGCTCTTTATAATAGCTTTTAAGGATAAGGTTTTCTGCTATATTTGCATCAAGAATCACTCCCTGCTTTAACGCATTTTCAGGTATAAAGGCTACGCCAAGCTTTAACCTAATTCTTGGAGGCTTCCTAGTAACATCCTCGCCCAATATCTCTACTCTTCCTTGCTCGATTTTTCTTAATCCCATGAGAGCTTCAATTAATTCCTTTTGACCATTACCTGTAATTCCTGCAATTCCTAATATTTCTCCTTTAAATAGATTAAATGACACATTTCTAACAGCCAATCCGCCATGGTCTCCTCTAACATACACGCCTTCAACCTTCATTACAATGTCTTTTCTTCCTTGAATTACTCTTTTCACCATGCTGTTGTTTGTATAAGTTACTGATCCATTAAACATTAGCTTTGAGAGCATCTCTATATTTACTTCACTAGGTTTAACTACCGCTACTACTCGTCCTCTCCTCATTACAGTAATCCTATCAGCTAAATGTAAAGCTTCCTTTAACTTATGGGTTATTAGGATAATTCCTTTACCTTCTCGTGCCATTTTCTTCATGAACTTATATAACTTGTCTTTATCTTGTGAAGGCAGTAATGTCGTTGCTTCGTCAAAGATTATGACTTGTGCATTGATGATTAATGCTTTGAGTATTTCAACTAATTGTTTTTGAGTATAACTTAGCTGCCATGTAGGTTTATTGGGATCTATCTTAATGTCGTACTTTCTGCTTAATTCTTTAATGCAATTCGATATTTTTCTTATGGATGATATGGGCTTTAAATCCCTAATGCTTAAGGCGATATTCTCTGCTACTGTAAGATCATCAATTAATTGGGGATATTGATGAACCATTACTATGCCTAACTTAAGTGCATCTCTAGGGTTCTTTATGTGTACTTTCCTTCCTTTAAAATATATTTCTCCTTTATCAGGACTATAGACGCCATATAGTATCTTAACTAATGTTGATTTTCCTGCCCCATTTTCTCCTAATAGGACATGTATTTCTCCAGGTCGTAGATTAAAATAGACGTTATCGTTAGCAATTACATTGGGTGGAAAGGTCTTTACTATACCTTTCATTTCTATAAGATACTCAAGGCGTTTCAAGACTATCACCCTTAATTATTAAAAAACATTTAATATTTAATTAAAAGGTTTATTTACCTAGCTTGCCTTTGTATATAACCCAATCAACGAACCAATCCATATTCCATAACTCGTCGTGTCCTAATCTTACGCCACTAGGAATACTTACTTTCTCCTTAGGATTATCCTTCTTGTAACCTGTTAATGGTCCAGTAAATGGATCAAATATGGGTGCATAGCCAGGCATAGATTCGTATTTGTGCGTTACTGCTGTTCCTTGAAGTGCCGCTAATAGAGGAGCCTCTTTCATTTGCATGTATCTTAACATTATTAAGTCGTAAACTGAGAGCTTTCTACCCGTTAGCTTATCTTTAACTATAATGTTCTTTAACATTGGTATAAACTTCGGATTAATAACCATAACAGAACCGTTTGGGTATATCTCGCAACCTAACTCTACGGCTCCTGTATTTAGTAGATACCAATAATCAACATTTTCAAGTACGCCTGGCCTATATATTCCGGCTTTTATCTTTGCTAAAATGTCTATGTATATTACTTCCCATCGCACCAGTTGACCGCTGACGACTACGTCAGGTCCAAATTTGTACATAGGACTATAATGGCTAAATACGTATACGGGCTTTCCTTGCTTGTAGTAACTCTCTGCCAACTCTATTATTGCTGGAGAATCTTCTGTAAATGCTATCACATCACATCCATAATGGTCTATGAGTGTACGTGCTGCCTCTCTTGCTTTTTCTGGCGCATACCATGCACCGATCTCTATTACATATACTTCTATCTTTTTACCTAATTGTTCTCCTACCTCCTTAGCTCCAATAGCAAATGCATTTATATGCCTCACGACCTCTGGTATGGTGTGAGCAGCGACATAACCTATTTTACCTGTTTTCGTGAGTGCTCCAGCCATTAGTCCATTAAGATAATATATTTGATATAAGTCTGCGAAATATGTTGCCATGTTTGGTGCTCTCTTATAACCTGAGCAATGGAAAAACATGATATCAGGGTGCTTAAGCGCTTCCTCGTATGTTGCATCCATGTGGTCGAAGCTTGTAGTGAATATTACTGTGAATCCTTCACCTATTAACCTTTCTATTACCTCCTTGGCTTTTTCCTCACTAACTCCCTCAACACATTTAGTTATTAACCATTCCTTGAATACTTCCTCAGCTTTTCTCCTTCCTACATCATGCATGTAGGTCCATCCGTAGTCTCCTATTGGTCCCACGTAAACCCAAGCTACCTTAATCTTTTCGGGAGGCTTGTATGTAGGTGTAGCCTCCTCTACATGACCCAGACCCGCCATGTACCCCGCTATGCCTGAGATAACTCCCACTACTATTATCAACACTATGGTTATTATAGGCCATCCTATTTTTAACATAATTGTGTAACCCCTGATTCAGGGTGATAAGATTATCAATATTAAACCTTTCTCACATAATTATGTTAAGAACCGCCTTGGCAATTAATGGTGTTCAGCAGTATTACTATACTTGTAAACGATCCTTTTTACTCCTTGACCATAATATTTATATTTTTATCAACACTATATAACCATCAACATACGGGTTAAACAATCCTATTGTGGTGGGAAATCTTGGCTAGGACCAGGTAATAAGTAGGTTAAATAAGCATCTTAAGAGCATTTATCTTTATCAATTGCTTGTAATGAAGAATATAATACTATGGAATGGTTATGCATTTTAATACATCTAATGAAGATTGGTGGGCCCGCGGGGATTTGAACCCCGGACCTCCGCCTATCTTAGGATGATATATTGCCTGCCTCGTAAGGGCGGCGTCCTAACCGGGCTAGACGACGGGCCCTGTCTTCCAGTTCCATCTCTTCTTTGCAGTGGCTTAATAGTTTTATCCTCTTTAAGAT
>Ga0180301_10000051_pt1 | contig 74206 bp, 77 predicted proteins | sample GuaBasSediGuay16_FD_121797 | JGI IMG/M metagenome (GOLD analysis project Ga0180301, IMG submission 121797) | Subseafloor sediment microbial communities from Guaymas Basin, Gulf of California, Mexico - Guay16, Core 4569-2, 12-15 cm | ecosystem: Environmental > Aquatic > Marine > Hydrothermal...
GTTAGCTAGTTTCAGAGATCTTTGAAGCGGGCCTTGCCTAACTCTTACTTCTGAAACTAAATTGTATGGTACACGTTTCTCCTTAACCCACCAAACACCGTATTTAGCGTATGCATGGTCTTCCTCAAGTCTAAAAATAATGCTTCTGTAGAATCTCGGTATCCACATAGCTAATACTACTAGTGGAACCACTACTAAGCCTATGGCGAACAATATTCCAGCGTAAATGTTGAAGTAACCTATAATTGCCGAAACAGCAATTGCAGGCGCAAAGTATCCTAGAGAATAAAGCCAGTAAATAACAGTTATTTTAGGCGACGATTTAAATTCCTTCGTCCCAGCCATGATGTTTCATCTCATTAAGCTAAAGTATTGCTTTAGAGGTATTAAAGGTATTCTAAATAATAGATTAATAAGGTTAAACCATAGGTGAAACTTACGGAGATGCAACAATGAAATTTCGTAACGCTAAAATACTAAGTGTCTTAGCCATAGTATTGCTACTTATCACATTTTCTATTACATTACGCTTCCTAGTTCGCGAAGAGAAATGCTCCATTAGAACTTTCTTAGCTGAGGCTAAGGAGGTATACTATGCTTTCAGAGATAAGCCTAAACCAGGTGTGTCTAAAGCCATAATGCTAGATAGCTTCTCCAGGGATGTAACTACCGAACTCTAATGTGGTTAATGACGCGGTAATTTCAATCAATAACACACTATATTACTACGCAATTCTGAGATTTTATGGTGAAGACTGACCAGGAATCATTGCGAAGGATTCTTATTTGGGTTCAAACGTGCATCTAAGGCTTCTGCCAACTAATGTGACCACTACAGGTGGTAGATTATGGATTTATGAGATCAACATTAACGGTTCTAGGAATATAGTTAAGTTTTATGAAATACCCTTCATAATAGGATTATATAGGCTGTATGGGGATAGCATAAATTTAGGTAGCGGATTAATTCTAGTTAGAATATACTATAATGTTCATTCTAACGAATGGAATATATTGTGGATTATTCTAAGGAAAAATGTAATGTTTAAAATATTATTCAATATGTTAACGAAGATGTTGTGGGAAAGTTTTAAATTATCTCTGGAGATATTAGAAATCTCGAAATTTCCTAAGCCTATAAAACATGTTTTGTTAGGTGGTGCTAATTGCTATATGTGAAAGGAGAATAAGAATATTCGATACTACACTTCGCGACGGCGACCAAATGGCTGGTGTTGAACTTTCTCTTGAAGACAAAATAGAAATCGCTAAAGCTCTTGACGAACTTGGTGTCGACATTATTGAAGCGGGGTTCCCTATTTCTTCAAAAATAGATCTTGAAACTATAAAGGCAGTTTCTAGAGAGCTTTCTAAATCTAAAATTGCAGCTTTAGCTAGGGCGTCTAAGAGAGATATTGATGAAGCAGCAGCTTCAGATGCACAAGTAATACATGTTTTCATAGCCACTAGCGATATACATTTAAAATACAAGCTTAGATTAACTAGAGAAGATGTTTTAAGTAAAATTACTGAAGCAGTAGAGTACGCTAAAGAATATGGTGCATTGGTTCTTTTCTCAGCAGAAGACGCTACTAGAAGTGATAGAGAATTTCTCGTTAAAGCATATATGGAAGCTGTAAATGCTGGTTCAAAATACATAAACATACCTGATACAGTAGGTGTAGCAACACCTTGGGAAATGCGTGATCTAGTCAGTTATGTACGTTCCAAACTACCGAGGCACGTATGGATAGATGTTCATTGCCACAACGACTTCGGTATGGCAACAGCTAATTCTTTAGCCGGAGTCCTTGGTGGAGCAGATGGAGTTCAAGTAACAGTTAATGGTTTTGGTGAAAGAGCTGGAAATGCTGCTTTAGAAGAGGTAGTAGCTGCTCTTCACTTCCTAATGAATTACCGTACAAACATCGTATTGGAAAAGCTAACATCTGTGTCGAAATTTGTTGCTAAAAAATTTGGAATAAACCTTCAGCCTAACAAGCCAATAATAGGTATAAATGCATTTGCCCATGAAGCTGGAATACATGTTCATGGAGTGCTAAGTAATCCTGCAACTTACGAAGCAATAGCTCCGGAAGACGTAGGTAATAGTAGAAGAATAGTTTTGGGAAGACATAGCGGCCGTCATGCTGTTATATGGGCTCTTGAAAGAATGAGTATTAAACCTACACATCAATTAGTGAACTTCATCCTTCATAAGCTTAAGGAAGTAGCTCCTAAAACTAAGAAGGTTTCGGAAGACCAAATTAAAAAATGGATTGAAGAGTTCAATAAGTTTAAAGGTGTAATTTATTATGCCTCGAATACTTGTAATACCAGGTGATGGAATAGGTCCTGAAATAACAGCAGCTGCAATGAAAGTTTTAGAGGCAACCATGCTAAAGTATAAGCTAAACATAGAAATTATAACAGGTCAAGCCGGTGATGAAGCTTTTCGTAAATTCGGAGAGTCTCTTCCACAAAACACCATAAAACTAGCTAAACAAGCAGATGCGATACTTAAGGGGCCTGTCGGCGAAACAGCATATGATGTTGTTGTTAAATTACGTAGGATGTTTGAATTATACGCTAACATAAGGCCCGCTAAAAGCTTCAATGGAGTACCAGCCATAAAAACAGCTGACCTAGTTATTGTTAGAGAGAATGTTGAAGACGTGTATGTAGGTGCGGAATATAGGGTAGGTGACGTAGCTATAGCTTTAAAGATTATTACATCGAAAGGTGCCAGAAGAGTTGCTAAAGTAGCTGCTGAAATTGCTAAAGATAGAAGGAACAAGGTAACTATAGTTCATAAAGCTAATGTTCTAAGAGTTACCGACGGGTTGTTTAGAGATGAAGCTCGAAAAACACTTGAAACGGAGAAGGTAAGTATTGATGAAATGTACGTTGATGCTGCGGCAATGGAGCTTGTTAGAAACCCAAGTAGATTTGATGTAATATTAACTACGAATCAGTATGGTGATATTCTAAGTGATTTGGCAGCACAAGTTGTAGGAGGTCTTGGCTTAGCTCCCTCAGCTAATATTGGTGTTTCAAAAGCTATCTTCGAACCTGTACATGGAGCTGCTTGGGATATAGCTGGTAAAGGCGTAGCTAATCCGGTTGCAATGATACTTTCAGTAGCTATGATGCTCGAATGGTTAGGCTATAAACAACCAGCACGAAGAATATGGAACGCTGTAGAAGAAGTATTAGCTTCAGACATTAAAACACCCGATATAGGTGGAAACAGTTCTACTATGGAATTTGCTGAAGCCGTAGCTACTAAGGTGAAGAGAGCATGAATAGTTTAGCATTAAAAATTCTTGCAAAACATGCTGGGCTTAAAAGGCTAGAACCTGGGGATTTAGTGTATGCTAGGGTTGATAAGGTAATGGTTAATGACGTGACAGGACCTGTGGCTCTAAAGGTTCTAAGGGAGACTGGTGCTGAAAAACTGGTGGGTGCTAAGAAAGTTGAAATATATGCTGTTTTAGACCATTACTCTCCAGCACATAATTGGGATGCTGCTAACGCACATATTGAACTCAGAAAGTTTTCAAAGCAGCACAGATGCGTGTTTTTTGACGTAGGACTAGGGATTGCTCACCAATTACTTGTTGAAGGGATAGTTAAGCCTGGAGAGCTAATAGTTGGAGCAGACAGTCACACCATTACATATGGAGCTTTAGCAGCTTTCGCAACAGGCATTGGTAGTTCAGAAGCAGCATACGTAATGGCTACGGGAGAATTATGGTTTAAAGTGCCTGAGCCTCTATACATAAGGTTAACGGGAAAATTCAAACCCAGCGTAGCGAGTAAGGATTTAGCGTTACATCTCCTAGGAGAAATGGGCCCTGAAGGTGCTCTATATTGTTCAGTTGAATTCTTTGGTGAAGGCTTAAGAAGTTTAGATTTAAGTGATAGGCTTACAGTAGCTAATATGATGGTTGAAGCCGGGGCTAAAACAGCTATTTTCCCATACGATAATGAAACTGAGACGTGGCTATTAAGCTATGGAGTTAAGCCGGATAGGAAATGGAGGGAACTAAAATTGGAATCCAATATTGAAGCTAACATGGAAGTCAATTTATCAGATATTGAGCCTTTAATATCTGAACCCCCTATGCCTACAAGAGTTAGGCATGTTGCAGATTTAGAAGGTACTATTGTAGACCAGGTGTTTGTGGGTAGTTGCACTAATGGAAGATATAAGGACATACTAATTCTAGCACGTCTTCTCAAAGGAAAAAAGGTTAAAACAAGACTCATTGTGATTCCAGCATCCATGCGAATATTGAAGCGCATAGCATATGAAGGAATACTTAGTATTCTCGTCGAGGCAGGAGCCATAGTAGGAGTACCTGGCTGTGGACCTTGCTTTGGAGCACATATGGGGGTTCTAGGAGATTACGAAGTCATGGTTTCTACGGCTAATCGCAACTTTCCTGGAAGAGCTGGCCCACCTAGCGCTAAAGTCTATTTAGCTTCACCTTACACAGCAGCTGCAACAGCCATTACCGGAACAATAACTGATCCTAGACCTTTAATAAAGAGTTTGTAAGGTTGGAAGAGGGAGAGAAAATGAGGGTTAAAGGGTATGCGCTCTTAGTTGGTGACAATATAGATACAGACACAATAATTCCTGCAAGATACTTGCATAAAAGTGATCCAGAATGGCTAGGCAAACACGTGTTTGAAGATACTCCTGAAATTAGAAGTAGACTACTGAGCTTACCTAAACCGATAGCAATAATTGCTGGAAAAGGATTCGGCTATGGAAGTAGTAGAGAGCATGCTGTAATAGCGCTTAAAGCTATTGGTGTTTCATTAATAATTGCAAGAAGCTTTCATAGAATATTCTACCGCAACGCTATCAATAATGGGTTACCAGTAATAGAAGCTAATTTAACGGGACTTAAAAATGGGGACTTAGTAGAAGCAGATCTTGAAAATGGAATGATTCTTGTGGGAAATAATGTTGTATTCAAATTCAAACCTATGCCAAAACAACTTCTCGAAATTTTAAAGCATGGTGGATTAAAATACTTCCTTAAAAAGCTAGCTTCAGAAGAGCTTGGAAAGTAATAGTGCAAACGCGTTGATTGAAAACTGATTATTCTTAAAAGCAGTGAAGTAACTAAACCTACAGTATTACTTTATATCTTTTACCGCCAAATTTTGATAGTAATGCTTCATACTCTCTCTTACCAAGTACCGTTAGAACCTCTACCCTTGAACCTCTAAATGCATAAACTACAGCTTTTCCCTCAATTGAAACAGCAATGTAAACATCATTCCATGAATCATAAACTATCTGCACTGGATTTATTAAAATGTTTAAAATTTCTTTTTCAGTCACTTTTCTTTCAGCAATCCTTTCTTTCGCATGCTTTGAAATGATAATTTTGGCTTTTTCAGGAATAATCATGCTAACCACTTATTAGCATCATGATTTATACGTTTATTTAGGTAAACATTTGGGAGAGCATGCCATATTTTAGAATACAACCAAAAATTTTTTCTTACACATTAGCATCAGTATAGCTTACATGAGTAACGTATTGGGGAATGTGTTAGATATGTCCAAAAGCCGCCGTGACTTTGAAAGGTACATACCCTATCTTCTAATTCTTCCGGCTCTTAGCTACTTAATATTCTTTATAGGGTATCCTTTGATTCAAGCGCTTTATCTTGCGCTTTTTCCCGATGGAAGATTTAGTATGGAGAATATAGATTACCTATTCACTAGCCCTTTTTCTAGGTTTGAAGAGGCATTTGCAAACACCATACTTCTCGTTATAACCATTATCCCTATACAGGTAGCTATAGCTATAGGTTTAGCTATGCTTTTTAACATGAAATTTCCCGGGAGAAATACTGCATTATACATGGTTGTTTTGCCGTTAACAATAAGTGATGTTGCAGCAGGGCTTATATGGTACTCTCTTCTCTCATCAAACGGCTTCTTTAACAAATTACTTATTAACCTAGGGCTTATTAGCGAACCTATTCAGTTTTTCGGATACCAGTTCAGACATATGGAGTTTTTGGCGATTGTTTTAACGGAGCTTTGGAGAGCTACAGCAATAGTTTTCGTAATATTATTTGCTGGATTGCAAATGATAAGTAGAGAATATATTGAAGCTGCAGAAGTTTTTGGAGCAACGGTTTGGCAAAGAATAAGGTACATTGTCTTCCCAATGCTGAAGCCCAGTCTTCAAGCAGCGTTAATTATTAGAACACTTTTCGCATTCCAAATATTCGGTGTAGTATGGATTCTTGCTGGAAGAGACATTCCAGTTCTCGCAGGAGAAGCATATTATGAGCAGGTTGAACTTAAACATACGGGAGTCGCAGCAATTTATGCTCTAATAATAGCTTTAATATCCATTGTAATAGGCTACATTTACATTAAACTTTTCAAGGCCAAATACTTGGAGGTGTAATGTTATGGAAATGAATGACATGTCTATTGTAAAATACTACCTTGTAAAGATACTTATTGCCGGCGGAGCAACAATAGCTGTTCTCTGGATACTTACACCATTCATAATAGCTATTCTCTATGCTTTCACTAACCCAGCTGATTACTACAGTCCAAACATCGTTCTTCCCTTAAGATATACTTTCGAGCATGTTCAGAAGCTTTTAGCTTTAGGAGCAACTAAAGCCATATTTAATAGTGTAGCGGTAGCACTAATGACCATAGGGTTAAGTTTCATATTAGGGCTTCCAGCTGGATACGCTTTTGCAAGATACATTTTCCCAGGCAAGGACAGTCTTAAGCTTTTCATAGTGAGTTTAAGAATGTTCCCGATAATGGTAATAGCTGTTCCCCTAGTTACACTTTACATTAGACTCGGCCTTTCAGACACTCTCTTAGGTGTAGCTTTAGCTCATACAGCAATGTCTTTACCTTTCGTAATAGTAATCACGTCAAGTATTTTTGCAGGTGTACCTAAGGAGCTTGAAGAAGCAGCGCTTATATTTGGTCTTGATAGGAAAGGCGCTTTCCTAAGAATAACAATGCCCTTAGCTCTTCCTGGACTCGCTGCTGCAGCAATATTCACATTCATTATGTCTTGGAATGAGGTTTTCATAGCATCTGTTTTAACATTAACTAATAGAACACTACCTGCATTCATACTTACATCCGCTATGGCAGCTACAGATTTCATAAAGTTTGCAGCAGGATTCATTATGATTCTTCCAGCCATGATTTTCGTTTTTATAGCTAGAAGATACCTTATAACAATGTGGGGTATAACACTAAGGTGATTAGGTAATGGTAGATGTTCACCTAAAAAACATCGTTAAGAAGTTCGGTAAAACCATAGCTGTAAACGGAATAAACCTTGATATTAATGATGGAGAATTCATCGTTCTCTTAGGACCTTCAGGCTGTGGTAAGACAACAACACTAAGAGTCATTGCAGGCTTAGAGAAACCTGATGAAGGACATGTTTTCTTCGGTGATCGAGAAGTAACATATCTTCCACCTAGGGAAAGAAATGTTTCAATGGTTTTCCAAAGCTACGCAATATGGCCTCACATGACAGTTTACGATAACATAGCATTCCCCCTGAAAATAAAGAAGGTTCCTAGAGAGGAGATAGATAAGAAGGTTAAGTGGGCAGCTGAACTACTTCAAATATCCGAGTTGCTCAATAGGTATCCTCATCAGCTATCCGGTGGGCAAAGGCAGAGAGTTGCTGTTGCAAGAGCAATAGTTGTTGAACCAGACGTTCTACTAATGGATGAGCCTCTAAGCAATCTCGATGCATTGTTAAGAGTTAAAATGAGAAGCGAGCTTAAGAAGTTGCAAAGGAGAATCAAGGTAACAACAATATATGTTACTCATGACCAGGTCGAAGCGATGACTATGGGGGATAGAATAGCTGTAATGAATGCTGGAAAAATAATGCAAGTAGGTACTTCGGAGGAAATATATCTTAAACCGTCAAACCTCTTCGTAGCCGGGTTCGTAGGGTCACCGCAAATGAACTTCTTTGAAGCAACTGTGAGAATAAACGATTCTAACATAATCTTAGATGCTGGAGACTTCACAATAACGTTGGAGAAAGAGTATGCGAAATTCCTCAAGAATTATGATGAAAAAACAGTTATAGTGGGCATAAGGCCTGAACACATGTATCCCCTAGACTTAATTGCTTCTAAGAAGGGAACTTCCGAAATAGAGGGAACCGTAGATTTTGTTGAAGCGCTAGGATCAGACACAATAGTCCATGTAAATACAAGGAACATGATAATGGTTGTGAAAATTAGTGGATCACATCGTTACAAAATAGGGTCTAAGATTAAAGTGGCGTTAGATTTAAGACAACTCCATGTTTTCGATAAGAGTACTGAGAAAGCAATAATATAGTTTGAGGCATTAACTATTGATAATAGCTTTACCCATAAGAGGAAAAGATATGCACAGTATTAAATATAGGGGCTCCTTTGCTAGAGCAAAGTACTTCATAATAGTTAAGCGTGAAGACAATAGAGTAGTAACACTAGGAACTATTAAAAACCCTTATAGGAATTTGAAGCGAAAAGCTGAGTCTCTAGTATTGAAAATGCTTAAGGAGAAAGGTGTTGAAGCAATTGTAGTACATGAAGCAAACCTAGAGCTAACTGAATTAGCCAAGGAAGTAGGTATTAGAATATTCTCCGGCAATTTAAACATGAGAAATAGAAGGTCCTAAGGGAGTGTTATTAGCGGAATTTTTATGAGGGATTCGGGATATATTTATTTTTAAAATACTTAGGAATAATGGAGTTACAATAGATAAAAGATATTAAATAATCTTTCAAAATCAACTTTCAGAATCATTATCATGAAGGGTTAGTGTTTATGCTGAACGCGTCATTACTTGTTGCTCCAGTAAGTATACTTGTTATAGCGTTTATGTTATCCCTGATATTAAAGGATAAGTTAGGGAAATATGTTTTCTCAACATTTTCTGCTGCTGCATCACTTTTCATGGTCTACATAGGGTTAGATGTTTTAGTTTCTGGAAGTAAGCTTTCTTACACTGTGTTTTCCTATAACGCAGGAATTCTCTCATTAGGACTTAATAAGCTTGAACTTGTCGTAGATCCTATTTCAGCAGTTTTCCTCGTGGCATTAGGGATTTTAGGGTTAGCTGTATCAATTTATTCTATGAGTTACTTGGAATATTATCTAAAGCATAAATACAGCTTACAATTCTTTGGTGCAGCATATACCTTATTTTTAGCATCAATGTATATGGTGTTAACCTCCTACAATATTCTATGGTTTATTGTGTTTTGGGAACTCATGACTGTTTTCTCCCAGCTCCTAGTGGCTTACGAATTTAGAAGAGAAGTTGCTCGAAAAGCAGCTTACAAGTACTTTTTCATGGCTAAGGCTAGTTCGGAATTTATAATATTGTTTGCCTTAATTACGCTAGTTTATTTCACAAACTTCCATACCGACTTTTCAAGCATTAGAATAGCCATTGCTTTAGCTGCCCAGCAAAACCCATTATTAATAGCCGGTATTTTTGTGGTTCTATTAGCTGGATTAAGTGTAAAATCAGCTATTTACCCTGTGCATTCATGGCTTCCAGACGCCCATTCTGAAGCTCCAAGCAATATCTCAGCGCTCTTAAGCGGAATTATGGTTAAAATGGCCATATACATGATGGTTAGATCTTTTGTTTGGTTTGCACCTTCACTTATAACGCTTATGTGAGGTGAAGTACGGGAAATGGATACTTCACCAATACTTTCAATATTCCTTCCCGTAATTTTCGCAGTTTTTCTCGCATCATTTACACTTTACATTGTAAGGATAGTTAAAGGGCCAACAGTCTTTGACATGGCATTAGCTGTTGACTGCTTAGCTTTTGATTTAGCAGTGTTTATAGCTCTACTTTCATTATACTATGATACACCATTTCTAATAGCTGGCGCTATAGCGTTAGCTCTCTGGGCCTATATTCTCGACCTCTACATTTCCAAATACTTTTTAACAAAAGAGCTTGGAGGTCATAAGTGAAATGCTTGAACCATTAGAATACATGATCTTAGCGTTGGGCATGGTTCTAGTTGCAATAGGGGCATTTTGTGATTTAGCTGGAGCATTAGGTATGGTTAGGTTTCCTAATTTCTTCGTTAGATTACATGCTGCAACAGTAGGATCAATAGGAGGAGCGGTTATACCCTTAATAGGTGTGGCTTTAATAGCTTCAGTATCTGATCAACTTGGATTCTTCAAATGGGCAATTAGTGGAGGAGCCTTAGTGGCTGCTCTCATAATTCTTCTCGTTGCTCCAGCAGGATCTCACGCACTTGCATATTCTGCACATAAGTCTAGAGCTGTACCTGTAGAGCCGAAGGTTTGTGATCTACTTGAAGAACATGAGAGAGCGAAAGCTCAAAGAAAAGTTGGCGAAAAAGGTGAAGAAGCATGATATCAACAGGTTTACTCATAATAGCTTATTTAGCGACTGTTGCAGTAGTTTTCACGTATAAGGCTATTACTGAAAAGGATCTCATAAAAGCTATCGTATATTCTGCTGGTCAATCAGTAGCTTACGCTATAGCTTACGCTACACTATTAGCTCCCGACATAATGTTAGCCTATATCGCCATAGGTGTAGGTGTATATTCAATAATCCTACTCTATGTTATTTCAAAAACAAGCAGATTTGAGGAGGCGTAATTAGTATGGAAAGCATTAAAGCACTCTTCGTAGTCTTGACGATAATAGCTTTTGCGCTAGTAATAACATATATTAGCTATGGTACAGTAGGTTATTCACCTAAGGAAGAAATTAGGCCCTTAGGGGAGTATTTCGTAAAGTTCACGTTTAACGAGGAAGAAAAAACTTGGTGGGCAGCATCACCAGAAACAATAACGGCAACTCTTTGGGACTATAGAGGTTTAGACACAGTCTATGAGACCACAGTATTTTACCTTGCAGTAATAGGGTGCTTAGCTATCTTTAGACTTAGGAAACCATCATTTCTTAGAGAACTAGAAGATAAAGGAGGAGTAGAATTAACAGTTATTGTAAAAGTCGTTACAAGCATTATTGTTGCAGCAATACTTTTAATATCAATAGACATAACTCTACACGGACACATAACCCCTGGTGGAGGTTTCCAAGCAGGCTCAGCATTCGCTGTAGCACCACTTCTCCTAATAGCCGCATTCTCTAGAAGCTTTCTTGAAAAACTAGGGTTCAAAATAAACATTTCACATACCTTAAGAACCATAGGATTACTTATAATAGTTTTCGTAGCTATTCTTCCACCCTTACTTTCAGGCTTTATCTTACAGAACCAGCCAAAACCATGGGCGCCTTTCCCCGGATACCCTGTGAAACTAGGACCATTTGAACTAGGGGGCTCACTATTTTACCTTGATGTTGGAGAGTACTTGAATATAGCTATGGGCTTCCTAGCAATATTCCTTCTAATCTCATTACCGGAGAATGTGTTTAAGAAAGATATGGAGGGTGTTGAGGGTGGAGCTTGAAACATTAATTGTAACTTACGTTTATGCAATGTTCTTCACGGTTTTCGCTATAGCGCTCTATGGAGTTGTTATTAAACCTAATATTGTAAAGAAGATAATTGCGTTATCTATCTTAGGCGATACAGCAAATACAATAATAATATTCTTAGGCTACCGCACTGCAGCCAAACCTTTGCCTCCAATATTTCCTGAAAGAATATTCTCAAGGGATACTCTTGAAATGCTTCTTTCAAGAACAGTCGATCCAACACCTCAAGTATTGGTAATTACAGCTATCGTAATTAACATGGCCGTTACAGCTTTGCTTACTTTTCTCGCAATCCAAGTTTATAGGTTATATGGTACACTTGACTTTAGAAAGATTATTAAGATGAGAGGTTGGTGAAAACCATGGCAAATTATGCTAAAATAGTGCTTATAGCAATACCCCTATTCATACTCTACCTCTTATTTGCCGGAACATTTAGCGTAGAAGACATAGTGTTTGGAGCATTAGCTTCGCTCATAGTTTCCACGTTGATTTCCGAAGTTCTCGTAAAACAGCATAAGAAGCTTATGGAGCTAAGTAGGCTAGCGGTTCTTATCAAGTATTTCTTCCACTACATTATAGCAATAGAGTTTAGAGCGCACTCAGACGTTATTAAGAGAATATTTAGCCCTAAAATGCCTATAAATCCGGGAATAGTTAGAGTACCTTATCATGTTGAAACAGACTACGCTCTCGTAACAATAGCTAATTCAATAACAAACACCCCAGGAACAGTAGTCGTCGATGTTGATAAGGAAGAGAAGAAGCTTTTCGTACATTGGATTGATGTTAAGGGTATTGATGAGAAATTAACTTATGAGAAAATATCTAAAACCTTCGAAGAATACGCTAAAAGAATTTTCGATTAGTTTGGGGTGAAATATGATGGTTGAACAATTAATACCCTATTACAACGTGGCGATAGCCTCTCTTCCAGGATTAGCCGTACTCATATGTGCAACAGGAGCTTTCGCCTTACCACTAATAGCGTTAGTTATTAAAGATAGAAGGGTTTGGGGAGTATATAACCTCATAATATCGTTTATTGTAGCCCTAATTTCATATAGACTGCTTTTAGCAGTGCTTGAAGTAGGTAAGCCATTAATATACACGTTTAGCGGTTGGCCCGCACCTTTGGGAATAGTTTATGAAGTTGATGTTTTCAACGGACTTCTAGGAGTAATGGTTACTTCAATAATGTTCTTAGTTACACTTTATAGTTTAAAATACATGGAACATGACGATGGTTTACAATGGTACTACACTTTGCTTTTAGGCATTGAAGCAGGAATGCTGGGATGTCTCTATACCGGCGACTTCTTTAACCTATTCGTAATGATTGAGGTAACTAGTGTTTCAGCCTACGCCTTAGTAGCTTTTAGAAGATACAATAAGATAGCTATCGAAGCTGCAATGAAATACGCTATTTTCGGAGCATTAGCTACGACAATGTACTTTACGGCAATAATTTTCGCCTATGGAAGCTTAGGCACATTAAACATGGCGGACATGGCATTGAAAATAGCCGGTTTAGAGAATGTTCCGGTAACCAATGGTCCCTTTGGAGTAGTGCATTATGGTTTAGCTTTATTCATAGTTTTTGCGCTCTGGTCGTTTACGTTTAAGGCTGCGCTTTTCCCCAACCACTTCTGGCTTCCTGACGCTCATGCTGCAGCACCTTCATCCGTTTCAGCAATTCTTTCGGGATTAGTTGTTAAAGTTGGAATATATGCTATTGCAAGATTTGTTTACACAATATTCTTAGGTTCAGGGGGGCTGAAAAACCTAGTTAACATTGTTCTTGCAGTACTGTTCATAGCCGGTGTTGCATCAGCCTTTTTAGGATCAATACTTATGCTTGTTCAAAAAGATCTAAAGAGACTAATAGCTTACAGTACTATACTCAATATAGGGTATATTTCCATAGGGCTTGGACTAGGGAATTTACTGGGGATAGTGGCTGCAATATACCACATAATCAATCATGCCATTGCTAAGTCAGCGCTCTTCCTTTCAGCCGGTGTATATATTCACTCCTTCAAAACTAGGGAAATAGAGAAACTCTCCGGCGTAGGAAGACTGCTTCCTATCACAACATTCTCGTTCATTATTACGGCATTTGCTTTAGCAGGAATACCGCCCTTAAATGCTTTTATGAGCAAATTCCTGCTTTACGGAGCACTTGTAGGTAAACATCCTGCACTAGCATTACTAGTGATAATACCAAGTATTCTTGCATTCCTAGCTTACCTAAAAATAATTTATGTGGTATACGTTAAGCCTTTACCTCAGGAGGAATCAAAATATAATGTAAAAGAGTCTTTGATAATGACGATACCTATTTTCATATTAGCATTGGCATGTATAGTAATAGGAATACTTACACCCTACATAGTAGACAACTACATAATACCTGCTGCTCACTCAGTAATAGACACTAGAAGCTATGTTGAATCAATGCTAGAGATAGCTAAAGTACTTCCGTAAAGAAAATACTGTAGCTAAACCTATCCTACATAGTAGGAGTGCATGTATGGTATTTCAGAAGTTTCTACAAGAGCTACGGAGGAAAAATAGTAGAGGACTTATAGTGGTTACAGGTAATCCAGAAGATTCTCTTAAAAAACTTGCCTTACTAAACATAGACAATATTCTCTACGTGAAAGGCTATGAAAAATCATCAGATAACATCGCTAACACTGTTCAACATTTTCTTAGAGGAAAGAATATTTCACATACTAAGACACCTTCTGAAGTATTTAGAAGACTAGGAGAAGAATATAACTATGTACTTCTAGACGTTTACGAAACACTTAGGCCAAATATTGTAGCCGCATCAGCTGAAATGGTTAAAGCCGGAGGAGCATTAATCCTAATTACAGCACCTTGGAACAGTTGGAATCCTACACCCTTAAATGGGTATTCTGAAGAACACTTTACTAAGTATATTAAAGAAAGAGTATTGAAAGCTCATCCATTGCTCATATATGATTGCTCAGCTGACAAACCTATCGTGGTAAAGTATCCAAAAACAACAGTGGCACTTGCTAAAGAGGAAAAAATAGATTATAAGAAATTTAAAGCCCATAAGCAACTACTTAAGCTTTGCATAACTGAAGAGCAAGCTCTATTTCTTGAAAAGTTCATTGAATTAATGAGAACAAAGCACAAGGTACTTTTAGTTAAAGGCAATAGAGGTAGAGGTAAAAGTTCAGCTTTAGGCTTATCTTTAGCTCAAGCCATTTTAGCAAGATACATAGGGAATGCTGTCGTAACTGCACCATCGCTTGAAAGCGTTCAGCCGCTCATGAAAATGCTTAGAAAAGCTCTTTCAGCATTAAACATAAAATATAGAGTTGCTAAGCGAAATGGTTTAGTAAAAACGGTTTATGGTCCATGGTTTAAGGTTGAATATAAAGAACCAGCATTAACTGAAGGAGCGGCATTAACAGTCATAGATGAAGCATCAGCTATAGGTGTCGCTAGGTTAAGAAGAATTGTTTGGAAGTCTCATAAAATAATTGCTGCAACAACCATTCATGGATACGAAGGATCAGGCCATGTTCTAGAGCAAGTAGTTATGAAGAGTCTTCCAAACCCTATGGTTGTTGTTTTCAAGAAACCCATAAGATATGGAGTTAATGACCCATTAGAACAATGGCTTTACGAAACATTTCTTTTAAACATCGAGCCCTATACTGTTTCTGAAGGAAAGGTGAAATACGTAAGTGTGAATAAAGCTGAACTCGTTAAAAATCATGAATTGCTAAGGAGAATGTATGGATTATTAGTTATTGCTCACTACAGAAACATGCCTGATGATCTCGTTACTCTATTAGATGCTAAACACCATTTAATTAGAGCTTTAATTAATGATAAAGGTGAAGTAGTTGCCGTAGCGCAGCTAGCTATAGAAAATGGGCGTAAAGAGATTCTACCTAAAAATATCGGTAAGGGACTTTTAATTATTGATAAATTCGCTAAATATGGTGTTAACGAAGCCGTGAAAACAGTAGGTATTAGGGTAGTTAGAATTGCTGTGCACCCCGGTCTTCAAAGAAAAGGCTATGGTTCATTATTGCTGGAGAGTATAGAGAAAGAATTTTCAAATATGGACTGGGTAGCTTCTATTTTCTCAAGAAACGAAGTACTTCACTTCTGGGTTAAAAATGGTTACAACGTTTTTTACATTTCACCGAGATACAATAAGGTTACTGGAGAGAAAAATATTGCAGTTATTAAACCTTTAAGTGATGGCTTCTCAAAAATTTTCGCAAAAATAGCGTATTTATTTAAAAGGAAGCTCATACTCTCTTCCAATAGTGTTTATAGAGATGTACAAGCAGAAGTGCTAGTTGAAGCACTAAATAGCTTAGAGAAATTCAGTTTCAAAAGCATGTTTACTTTAGAAAAAGAGGACATAGTGAAGCTTAGAAAATACGTTGCTAACGAAATACCATACCATGAACACATTTATGATGTTATATTTATGCTTACAGCTAAGCTCGTTATGGAGGGAGGATTCAGTATTCTAGGGAATAGCGAAAAATTGGCATTGGTAATAAGGTTTCTTCAGGGAAAACCTTTAAACATAGTTTCTGAAGTTCTGAAAATACCTTCGAATAATGTTGAAGAACTTTTAAGAAACATATTTAAGAAGATACCATACATGTAACCTATTTTGAAAAATTGTTAAGTTTTAAATGTTTAACTTTAATGTGATATTTCGCAACCTATCTGACAATATGCTATTAACTATGTTTTAACATTTACTAGTGCGTCTAAAACTACTTTAGCTGCCACATCAACTTTCTCCTTTAGCTCTTCAGCGCTCGCTAGAGTAGCTTCTTCAGGCTTAACTAAGCTGTCACTCACAACTAATAGTGCCCCTGTTTTCACATTTCTCATCCATCCTAGCGAAAATATTACTGCACATTCCATTTCAACTGCTAGAATTCCTCTTTCACTCCATTTCCTAGCGAACTCCGGGTCTTCGGCATAGAAAGCATCGCTACTTAAAACTGGTCCGAGGAAATATTTTACACCATGTTTTTCTGCTGAGGAAACAAGAGCAGATGTTACCTCATGATGGGGTGCTGTAGGCATACATGCTTCATGAGCATACATTCCTATAGCGTTTCCTCCAGTGTAATATGCTGCCCCAGTCGCAATAACTATGTCTCCTTTACTAAGCTCCTTAACCATGCCTCCACATGTTCCAAGCCTTACAATAACTTTTGCTCCAAGCATTCTTAGTTCTTCAAAAACAATAGCTACGGAGGGTCCTCCTATACCATGTGTTGCAACAGTTACTGGAACACCTCTATAATAACCAGTGTATGTTAAGAAACCTCTGTTTGTATTAACTATTCTTGGTTTTTCAAGAAGCTTAGATACTTGCTTTACTCTAGCCGGGTCCCCAGCTATAATTACTCTTTCAGCTATATCTTCAGGTTTAGCTTTAATATGGAAAGGTGGGGAAGACATTTTAACATAACCTAAGCTATAATGGTTTTAAATAGGAGTTTTAAGGTAAAGAAGAAAAATTTTGTTTTAAGGAAGAGATTTAGCCTAAGATGCTTCTCCAGTACTCTATGTCCTCTTTAGTTAGCGGTAACGGTACTTCTACTTCACCGCTTCTTATTTTATCTTCAAGCTCCTTAATTGCTTGCCATATCCATTCTGGTTGTGCTTCTCTCATAGCCTTAACTTTCGCTTTAATATCCTCTGGGGGCATGGGTAGTATCTTCTTTCCGGTCATTTTCTCTGCTTCAATACCCATCTGTATGAATTCATCTAAATCATCAAGTGTACTTACAGATATGCCCTCCATTAACTCACCATCAACTTTGGTACCAATACCTAATAAGAGAACTCCTTCATTTCTTTCAACGATCTCTCTAAACTTACCATCTAAAACTAATTTTGTAGCGTAGTATACTCCCTTATCCACTCTCTTCATCATGCTTGCAATTACGAATCCTGGATTAATCCAGTCTTGATCTGCATCAACACCTATCCAGAACGGTGGTCCTATATCTAGTCCTTTCTCTTTAGCTATCTCTTCAACTGCTTGGTTAATTCCTAATCCTAAAGGTCCTGCAACGTTATATACTGCTATTGCTCCTTTAGCATACATTTCCTTGGCCGCTTCGTAACCCTTAGTTATATCACTAAACGTTCCAGTATATGTCCATAAGACTCTGTCTTTAACATCTAGTGATAATATGTTGTTCGGGTTCTTAGATTTCTTCTCGTATTCTTCGGGGAAGTGTTCTTTATACCATTTGAGTGCCCAATCACAGCCCCACTTATATCCTACTTCGAACTTCCATAGTACAGGTATTTCGATACCTAATACCATACCTACATGTGGGTAGTCATAGTGTGCAGCTAGCAAGCATCCTAATGCTCCAACTAAGGCGCTTCCCTTATGTTCTTCGAACTTAATGTCTAACATGTTTGGTAAGTAGTGCCCTAATTTCTCTTTAGCTAGTGCTTGAGTGTAGGTGTCTATACCTGCAAAGTTTTTGTCAGGGAATTCCTGCGCTACTTCAAGTAATGCATCGCTTAGTAGAAATCCTACGCCAACTATTAAAACTACGTCTGGGTCTTTAGCTGCAGCTCTTAGGTTTGGTAAGTAGTCTGCTTCGGTTTTACTTATAAGCTCAATTACCTCTACTCCGAAGTCTCTCTTTGCCTCATCTGCACCCTTAAATGCCATATCGTTGAATGATAGGTCTCCTCTTCCTCCAATATCCGAAACGACTGCTATCTTAACCTTTTTAGCAGGTGTTGTAGTTGGTGGAGCAGTTATTGCAGCATCAGGCATAGGTAACGGCGCACCTGTTTCTTCAAAGAGCTTCATTAGCTGTGGCCCTAGTTCGCTTGTAACAGTTTTAATATCCTCGTTGTTTAAGACTATTCTTTGAAACGCTGTTAAGTATACGTTCTTGAAGTCTCCTCCTTTAGCTCCAAGGCTTGGAATTAAAGCTACTAATGCGTCTGGTGTTGCAAGCTGCGTTCCAACACCTGCTGCAAGTATTCTTAATGGTCCCTCAGGTACGGCAGCCGAAGCCTCCTGTACTGATGGGAAGAATCCTACGTTCTCTAATACTTTAACTTGTGTTTCAGGTCTCGTTAGGTATTCTATTAGCTTCCATGCTGCATCCTGGTTAGGCGCACCCTTGGGTATAGCTAATCCGGCAATTACTAATATGAAGCCTCTACCTTTAGGTCCAGCGGGTATAGGTACTACCACGAAATCTTCAGGTCTGTTAACTATTGCATCCTTTATTCTAGCTGTGTGATCCCATGCAACCCAAACTTCCTCCTTAAGTAATGGGTCTGCCATAGCATCCCATGTGGTGCTGCTTGGATGTACATATTTCCATAATTCCCTTAGGAATTCCCATAGTTTTGTAGCATCATCGCTTGCAAAGTTTTTAACTTGTGCCCCAGTGAATGCTGGGTAAAGGTATCCATGTAGGAATCTTACAAATAGCCCCTTAGGGCCAGCTGGGAAACCTACTTTAGGACTACCTGTTTCCTCATATAATTTCTTAGCCCATGCAAGAAACGCTTCATAAGTCCACTTAGAGGATCCTGATAAAATGTCGTCTTTAGTTAATCCTTCAGGCAAGTAGTCAAAAGCTTTCTTATTGACTACCATAACATATGTTGCAGTCATCCATGGCACATAAGCCTTAATTCCGTATAGATGGCTGTAGTCCTCTAAAACCTTGGGGAATGTTCTTCCACTTAATGTACCGAACTTGCTTAAGTCCTCAAGCCATCCTTTAGAAGCAAAGAAGTCTAATCCTCCATGAAGTTCTCCTATAACGCTTATTGTCACTTTTCCTGCTTTCTCCTCTGATTCAAGCCTTGTAGCTAAGTCTTCATAGGATGATGCAACGAATTCTACTTCAATACCTGATTCCTCCTTAAACTCCTTCAGCAACGCATCCTTTACAAACGCTTGTTCCTCAGGCGGGTTTAACTGTGTTGAAACCCAAATAATCTTCTTTGCAGGCGGTGCTGGAGCCATCATCATAGCTGCACCAGCGATGACAGCTACGATAACTATTGCAGCTATGATTATTGCAGCCGTTTTAGAAATAGCTTTAGAATGCATAATATGCACCCTTCTTAAACCACGATAATTAATTTGTTTCTGAATTTATTATTTCGTTCGATACTTAAAAATTTTAACTAAAGCATTAGCAGCTTATACTCTTATAAACCCCGGTTGCACCGATACTACAGTATGTCTGGGTTACTAATCGAAATTTACGCGGACCCCAAAGTTCATGGAGAAATAAGAAATACTTTAAAGAAAATACCTAGTCTAGGAAATACTGTAGTTAAGATTATTGGAAGGAAAGTGAAAAGCGATCTTTTTTACGCGGAAAATGAAATAGTGAAGAAAAACAGGTATGAAGTTTTTATAATAAACATTTCAGATATTGTTCCTAAATCCCTTATTAGAGATGTTGTAAATATTGAACTACATAAAGCCATACTTTATTTCAAAAACGAAGCTGTTAAAGCATTTAGGTGGCATGCAGGAAAAATATTCTATGACGTAGCTGAGACGCTGCTTGAAAGAAGCATATATGCTAAGCTTGTTGACACAGTTGAAAATGCTGCTGTAACTAAATTTAATCCCGATCTGTCTAGCGCTTTCTTAAATATTTTCTTAGAAAACGAAGTTTACGATAACATATTAGACTACATAATTTCACAATCAATGTTAGTACCAGTTATTACAGGAAACTATGTTGTAGCTAGAAACCCTGATGATGCTGAAGCTTTAGCACTACTACTCTCATCATATGGTGAAGAAATGGTTAATAAACCAATTAAGGAGAAAGGTATTGAAGTAGCAGAGGAGCTATATTATTTAACAAAAACTCTCATAAACTAATTTTTAAACTCCTTAATTAACAAGTATATTGGAAAATAAATCTTAATAGCTACTTAAGACAAATGGAAAGCACTAGGTATGTTGAAGTAAGAAGAATAATAGACTTAGGATTTTAATTTTAATTGAGAAATATTGTGTTAAACCCAAATCTTAACTAATTTCTCATATCTTAGCCTATATAGAATGTACAGTATTGTACCTTTTAAGTAAACATCAGTAAACATACCTATCCATGCACCAATAGCTCCTAAGCCTAAGAAAGCTCCTAAAATGTATCCTAAAGTCAATCTCGCAGCAATCATTGAAACTATGTTTACAACAGTAGGTACTATAGTGTTTCCGCTTCCCTCAAAAACCCCGGAGACTGTCATTACTAAGCTTAATCCTGGCTCGCTTGTTCCTGCAAGAATAAGGTATATCATAGCTAACCTTATAACTTCTTCATTATCAACAAAAGCTCTTGGAACATAGGGGGATATTAATGCCAATGTTAGCCCTACAATTGTGAGAAATATTAGCGAAAGCCTTATTCCTGCTTCAGCAATTTCCTTAGCCTTCTCTACTCTTTTAGCTCCAACTTCATGACCTACAAGAGCTGATGTAGCTATTCTAAAAGCCATAGCCGGCATGAAAGCTAAGCTCTCTATTCTCAAACCTATTTGATGAGCTGCTAAAGCAACATAGCCAAACCTAGCTATCATTGAAACATAAACGAGACTTAACATTGAAAGCGATGCTCTCTGGAAGGAAATAGGCAAGCCTAGTTTAAACACTTTAGAAATAATTGCCTTCGTAGGGAAACCTATCCTAGGGGTTATAATTAACGCTCCTTTAAAACCCATAGCTAAATAAATTGCAAGTACGAAGTAAAAGGAAGCAGCTGAAGCTAAACCTGCACCAAAAATTCCGAGCTTAGGTAGGCCAAATAATCCAAATATTAATAGAGGATCCATGATCATGTTAAATATGTTCCCCAAAATACCTGTTTTCATAGGTGTTTTAGTGTCTTTAGCTCCTCTTAAAGCAGAATTCACCGTAAAAACAATATACATTCCTGGCAGTCCAAGTAAGCGTGCGGTGAGGTAGAGAACCCCTTTAGAAGTGACTTCAGGATCCACAACAACTATTCCAACAATGTCTTCAGCAAAAGCAATGCCCATGATTGCAGCTAAGAAACTAATGATTAATGTTACAGTTAATGCTTCGCCAAAAACTCTTTTTGCAAAACTCTTCTTACCCGCACCTAATCCTTGAGCGACTAAAACCATAACACCGGTTGTAAAGGTAAATCCAGGTATCCAAAAAGCCCATGCAATATAGCCAGCACCGCCTAGAGCAGCTACTTCAGCAACACCTAATTTAGATACGAAGAATGTGTCAACTAGGGTGTAGAGGCTTGTTAAGAAATACTCTATAAGGGCTGGCCAAGCGAGTTTAAAAACCTTTTTAGCAAGCTCCATATTAACTACTTGCAATTCTACGTTAGCCCTCGCTTTCGCTAAATACTGTTCCTTAGTGTTGGTATGTGGAAACGTTTTATAACATTTATTGTTTCATAAGTGGTAGTGGAGGTTTAGAAAAAAGGGTATTGCTAATGAAAATAACAGATTCCTCAATAATTCTCGAAAATTTAGGTTACGACTATGTAGTATTTAAAGAGGAAGCTGTTAAACCGGATATTTCAAACATATCTTTCAAGGATATAATACCTGAATTAGCGAATTCTTCAGGAAGGGCAGGTGGAATAGCTTCAAAAAAACTGTACAAACACCAAATTGAAGCTTTAAATGCTTTAGAAAAAGGAGCAAATGTAATATTAATTTCAGGTACTGGAAGCGGTAAAACAGAGGCATGGGCTTTTTATTCTTTAAAGAATAAGGTTAAAACTTTAGTCATTTATCCTACCTTGGCTCTTTCAGCCGATCAAATAGAGAGATTAGAGGATTACTATAATGCATTAAAGCTTAAAGATAAAGTTTTCGAAGTTGATAGAGCAACTATATCGAATTTAGTGAAGATTAAAGGTTTAGAGTATGTTAAGAGAAGATTATATGAAAGCCTACTGATAATATCTAACCCAGCATTCCTCATGCAAGACCTTAAGAGATTTGTTTCCAGAAAGTCAAAGGCATTCCTACACGATTTCCTTAAAGACATGGAGCTTTTCGTAATAGATGAACTGGATTTTTACGGATCAAAAGGAGCAACACTCATTATGACCATGGCTGAACTTATAGTTAACTACATATCAAAAAGAAAACCACAAATAGTTGTTTTAACAGCGACACTGGGTAATCCGGAAGAACTGGCATATCATTTATCGAAGCTTAACGGCAGAGAAACAGTGGTAATAAGGGGAAAGCCTTTTCGAGTTGAAAATAGAAGTTATTTGCTTATAGGAAAGAATTTGGAGAAACTATGGGAATCCTTAGTCAATATGAAAGATGAAATTTCCCGGAGAACTCCTGAAATTCTTGAGTTTATTGAAGATTATGAGGTTTTTAGAAGATACGCCTACAAAGTTGTTGAAATCTTAAGATCCTACGGAATATATGTTCCAACACCAGCACCCGACATTGTAGAGTTGCTTTTAAACTACATTAATTCGAACGAAGAAGGGGTAACATTAGTTTTCACTAGAAGTATAAGGTCTGCTGAAAAACTTGCTAAAACAATTAAGTCGAAACTTCCTCTGGTTAAACAAGATCTCGTTAGAACACACCATCACTTAATTTCTAAGTCTGAAAGAAGAGAAATTGAAGAGCTTGCTAGGCAGGGATTATTAAGAATCATTGTTTCACCTAGAACATTAACTCAAGGAATAGATATAGGTACTGTTGTTAGAATAGTTCATTACGGCCTGCCAATGGATGTTAGAGAATTTAGGCAAAGAGAAGGTAGGAAGGGTAGGAGAGTAGAAATTCCATTTACAGAATCAATAATAGTCCCTGTTTCAGCATGGGATAGAAAACTTATTGAAGCAGGTATTGATACATTTAAGGAATGGATGAATTTACCGCTAGAAAAAGTGTTCTTCAATCCTAAAAACAAGTATGCACTTATGTTTAAAGCTCTATTCAAAATTAAAGCTGGAATTAAACTTAGCAGGGAAGAAACCAGTTTACTTAAGAGTCTAGGTTTAGTTAAGCTTGAAACTAAAATTTTCGGAAAAGAATACGGGCTGTCAAAGGATGGAGAGAGAGTATGGGAAAACCTAGGATTTTACGAATATGGCCCACCTTACGGTATTAAAAGAGTAATCATTTCTAAAGATGGTGAAGAAAGATTTCTTGAAGAAGTTTCGAGAAGAGACTTCGTTGAAAAACTGCAGCCAGGATGTTTTGACCCTACAAGCGACAGCATAGTTGTTGACGCTAAGGGTGCTAGGGTTATTGTTGAAAAAGGTTTTCCATTAGCAGTTAATGAGCATGAAGAAATAAGGAATGCTTATGAAGAATACACGTTTATTAAGCGAAGTAAATGGGGTGAAAGAGCAGATTTAAAAAGCGACTACTATTCAGGAAAGATTTTCTCACAAATAACAATACATGTTAACGTACCAACCAACGGCTTCGGACAACTCATAGAATACCCTGACAAGGTAGAGTGGATTATAGAGTCTAGAACACCTAAAGCTATTAAATCAAAATCGGGAATTAGACTAATTTATGATGTAGAAAAAGTGCCTTTAAAAGTAAAGACTTATGGTAGATACTATGATTACACTTACGGATACCTTTACGAATTAGACCCTTCCGAAGACGTAGAAATGTTAAGATTAGGCTTAGCTTACCTTATGGTTTCACTTAGGCTTTCAGAATATAGGGTGCCTTTAGGGGAAATAGCTTACTATGTGTCCCCAATAGAGTACCCGGTTAAAGTCATGGTTCTCTGGGAACCTGAACCTTCAGGAATAATAGACATGCTGGAATGGTGCAAGGTGAGAAAGTTTATTGAAGAACATGAACCAACGGGACTAGATGAAATACTACTGTGGGCAATAGATTACGAAGCAGCTCAGCAAACAATATTAAAAGACATTAGCTGGAATGTTCTTAAAAAACATGCTTTAAAAGCCTTAAACTACATTGAAGGAATAGTTGAAATATCGCTGAAAAGCTACGGTAAAATTGAAATACCGAAACCTAAGCGTGAACTTAAACTATTGTCTATTGAAATAATGCCCTTTAGTAGGGATGAAGGTGAAAACTACTACGCTATATCAATATTTGATGGGGAGAATTCGGAAACCTTTGTTGCTGAAGTTTCCCAGAAGAAAATAGACCAAGAAGTTCTTGAAAAAATCGCTTCTAAACTTTCAAAGTTTCTCGATGAAAACTTCAAATTACTTCATTACTCAAGGACTAAAGAAATTTATGGATTAAGAAGTTACTCAACGCTTTTAAGGCTTGTCTTAAGGGAATTTGAATTAACGAATAAACTCATTGACGTACTTGAAGAAGTGAAGGATGTTTTTAAAGTAGAGGAAGCTCCATTAGAAAAAATTGAAAGTGTTTTGGGAATTAATGGCTGGAGAAAAGTGAGCTTATTGGAAGTTAGAGATTACATTATGAAAGCTAAGAAATATAGGAAATACCTTAGTGAACTCCTCAAGCTTCTAAGAGAATATGCTGAAGCAAACGCGAAAACTATTTACATGCTGCATTTAATAGCGAATGCCTACAAATCTAAGAATACTGTTTCCTCAGCCTAGTTGCTACCGTTAATATTACGAAGATTTGAATCGTAGATAAAGCCATTATAGCGGGTATGTAAGTGCCTATGATATCGTAAACCACGTTTGAAACAAAGGATCCTAAAAGGGATCCTAAAACAGAGGAAGATAAGATGGCTCCATAAACCTGACTTATCCTTGATGTTCCAAAGACCTCAGTTGTTAGTTTAGGAAATATTGTGAATAGGGAACCATGCCCTAAACCTGCTATAAATGTTGAAACAAATATTACATAGGGAAATACGGGAGGCAAAATCATTAGTGCTATAGCGTTTAAGGAGTGATAAATTACTGTAAATACCAGTACTTTTTCTGCATTGAAAATGTCACTTAAAGCTCCGCTAACAAACCTTCCTAAGGAGTTCCCTAATGCAAAAAACGTTATTGGTAATGTGGCAAGCATTTCATTAGCTAAAAACTCTTTAGCATAAGGCTTCAAGAAACTTGAAATGGCAAAACCTATTGATGACGTTAATGCCATGAGAAACCATAGTCTGTGAATTCTTCTATCACGAAATATCTTTAGTAAAGACCCTACATAATCTACTTTATACCTTTCACTCGTATTTGGAAAAGCAAGCACAGGTAAAGCTAATGAGAAACCTATAAGCCCTAACATTGTAAAGGCTTGTTTTAAACCGTAAACGTCAATAACATATGATATTAGAGGGCCAAAGAATCCTGCTGAAAGGCCAAAACCAGCAATAACAAACCCTAATGCGCTTCCAATTTTCCTAAAACCACTCCTAGTAATAGCTGCAATATTTGACATGTAAAGAATACCTGAGCCTAAACCCACAAGTAACCCGTAGAAAACATAGTATTCTATAAGTGTCCTTTGAAAAACCATTAATGTAAAGCCTGAACCTAAAAGAAAAACCCCTATGAGCCCAAGTTTCCTAGGACCGTAAGCGTCTATGTAGTAACCTAAGAATAAACCCGTAACGTTAAGTACCGAGATAGATATTGTTAAACCTAAAGCTATTTCAGATCTAGACCATCCATAAGCTTCTTGAAGAGGTATTACAAAAACACTAAAAGCATACTGCAACCCTATTGCTAAATTAACTGTAAAACATGCTAAAGCTACAATATATCTTCTCATCATCCATAAATCATCTCCTGTAGGCGCCGCCAACAACATGCCGAATCAATATTGTTCAACACAGCTTAGTCTTAAAGAATTAGGTACTAATAAAAATATATTGCTGTAAACTATTCTATCGAAATGTACGTTAGTAGATACATAAAGAATTAACATTAGAGCTAATAAACACCAAGCACGTATGTTTTAATCAATAATTACGCATGAATAAGTATTAAGTCTTTCATTGTTCTTAATCCTGGCCTTAAATTAACTAGGTTCTTAACTATATTTAATATCATAGCTACTGTAGCGTGATCGCCAGGTATTCCATTACTAATCCATTTTATTACATGATTATCGCAAACTATTTCTATAATGTCTTTATCTTCCTGACCTACCGAAGCTATAAATTTCACTTTCGCTTTTAACAAGCCACTTCTGTCATAGCCTTCCCCGTAACCCTCAATTCCCTTTACTTCTCCAGGCTTTATTTTAAAGAACTCTGTTTCTAAGTAAGTGTTTGAAATTAATGGTTGCTGTTTTTCAACAACATTAACTATGCCTAATCCAACAATTTCTGATAAAAGCATTAGTGATTCAGCATATCCTACATGGCCTGTTATTTCACCTTTACTTAGTTTCTTAGCGAACTCTTCCGGAGTAAGGCCTAATCCTATTTTCTTTTGAAAACTAAACCTTCTTTTACTGGCATCTATGAACCTTGAAACACTTATCTCCTTAACCTTAGTGCATACTGAAGTTAGAAACGCTGGTAAGCTATCAAAAACGAATCCCGGATTAATTCCTGAACCTATTACTATGACGTTTCTTTCTAAAGCTTCCCTATCCAGCTTTTCAGCTAAATCAGGGTATTTAAGCCACGGATAAGCTAGTGTTTCACATGTTGAAACAACATGTGCACCATACTTTATAGCTAGCATTATTTGGTCGTAAACTTCATTCAAATAGGAACCTGTAGCATGAATTACAACATAGGGTTTCGCTTTTTCAAAAACATCCTCAGGATCTGATGAAACCTTTATTCCCAAAGGTTTTATTCCTAATACCTCTCCAATATCTTTACCAACTATTTCCTCATTAACGTCTATTACGCCAGCTATTTCTAAAATACCAGTATTAATTATTTCCTTAGCTATCATTCTCCCTATATATCCGAAACCGTAAAGTACGGTTGTTCTCAATTTTCCACATCCATATAATGTACTCTTATGAGTAATGTATTTAAACTCATATACTATAGAGTTTAAATATTTTTGCAAGGCTTCTAATTATAATATATAGAGGTTGGGAATATTAGAAAGCCAAATTCTAATGTTAGAAGGGAAGGTGTGCTTAGGAAAGTTCAGTTAACAGGCGGTGCAACACTCATAGTTTCCCTACCTAAAGAATGGGTTAAGAGAGTTAACCTTAAACCAGGAGACTATGTCGTAATTATACCTCAACCTGATAACTCACTAAAAATATCATTAGCTACTGAAGATAAGAAAAGCCTTGAAACAACTTTGAAAGTATCTTCTCGGATGAGTCCTACAATTGCTCTTAGAGAATTTGTAGCAAGATATCTTTTAGGCTACAATACCATAAAGGTTGTTTTAGCTGATGGCACTAGGAGGCAAAGAGAAACAATAAGGGACTACATGGCTAGGTCACTTATAGGAGTGGAGATTGTTGAGGAATCAAAGAATCTCATGGTTGTTCAATGTTTAGCAGGTTATTCTGAATTACCTCTTAAAACAGCTTTAAGAAGAATGTCTAATACAACATATTACATGATATCTGATGTAATAGCCAACATTAGGGAACCGAGTGATGAATCCCTTGAAGACATAGTTAAGAGAGATGATGATGTAGATAAATTTTACCTATATATTGTTAGGCAAATGAACCTTGTTTCACAAGGTTTAATTTTACCTTATGAAGTAGGTCTTTCTAATGTTAGAGAAAGTGTAGAATACGTTATGATATCTAAGTCTATAGAGAGAATTGCTGATCACGCCGTAAGAATTGCTGAGTCTTTAAGAAAGCTTATGAGAGAAAACGTGTTTTTAGATGAAACAATCAGAGATGCTATTTATGAATACGGGAATAATGCTCTTGAACTTTATCTTTCAGCTATCAAAGCCCTCTTTAAGAGAGACTCTATAACAGCCCATGACGTAATAGATAGATCAGAGGAAATGAGAATTATGGAAAATGAAATCCTTAAATTAATACTTTACTCTGGAGGAGACATAGTTAAAAAGGCATTATCATTAAGGATAATTTTAGAAAGCTTCAAGAGAATAGGTTTTTATAGTATGGACATTTCAGAGCATGTAATAAGTCTTCTCCTTGAACCCCCGAAGAAATGACTTTTTAACTTTTTAATTTTCAACATCTGGATTCCAAGCTCTAATTTCCCTGTAAAATTTAAGCACTTCAGAAGGCCATTTAACAACATAGTGTAACTTTATGGTTACACCATTCACTCTTTTTTCACCATCATAAACCATTTTAACTTCAACATCTGCTTCCTCTAATCCTAATACTGTTAAAACAGCTCTTACAGCTGATTCATAGTCGTCTGCTGGAACATCTCTAATAACCCACTCATCTCCTTCAACAATTAATTTAACATCAAACTTTTTAGGCAAATAATTCCACCTCAAGCCATACTCCATGTATTTAAGGGTTTTAAGCTTATATGCCTTTAATCTTGAAAGGAACGTGTCCAAAAACATGAGGAGGAATGCTCATTAAGCCTATTAAGAGAAAACCTAAAACTACAGCTATAATTACTGCTAAAACTATAACTGTTATAACTGATACTATGTAAAGTAAAGCCGCTTTACCCCAGCTAACATCGTAAACGTTTTTAATTACCCATAAATACGCGATAAATCCTATGATTAGCGAGAGAAACCATGAGCCTGTAATAGCTAAGGTGAAGGCGTAAACAACTACGGTAACTATTCCTCCAGCAACAGTAGCTATGATAGCGTTCAATAAACTTGACTTCTTAACACCTAATATTTTAGACGCTAGCCATAGCGGTACACTTGAAATAACTATTAACAAGAAGTAAACAAGTAATGTAATAAGCAGTGTCGTAAACATTTTAATCACATCACCTTATCTTTGATGCTTAAGCTCTTATATATCATTTTTCACATAGCTTAAAGAGAATTAATATAATAAAGTATTAAAGAAAAAACTTTAATACAAGTTTTTTCTTTAGTAACTAATCCGGTAAAAACCATGAATTCCAGCATGGTTTTTGAGAGAAGCAGAATGTATAATGTAGGTTTTGACACTATTGTTGATTTCTTCTATAGATTAAGTGACGTAGCTGATGAGCTTAAATCTGATGGCCTATGGTTTAGATATGGACCAGAAGCTTTACCTGAAACAATAAAAGTACCGAAAAGAGGTACTTTGAGGGTCAAGTATGGTTTTCCGGTGTTTCAGAAAGGTGGTGTATGCATGGACGTAACTAATGTTGAGCAAGCACAAATAGCTGAAGATGCCGGTGCTGTTTCAGTTATGGTGCTTGATAAGCTTCCATACGATGTTAGAATGGCTGGAGGTGTTGCCAGAATGGCTGACGTTAAAGTTATTGAGGAAGTAATGAGCAGTATAACGATACCTGTAATGGCGAAGGTAAGAATAGGGCACTACATGGAAGCACGAATCCTTGAAACCATAGGAGTAGACATGATAGATGAAAGTGAAGTACTTACACCAGTAGATGAAAAACATCATATAAACAAGTGGGAATTCAAAATACCATTCGTTAATGGAGCTAGGGAATTAGGGGAAGCGCTTAGAAGAATAACTGAAGGAGCATCAATGATTCGAACAAAAGGCGAAGCAGGTACTGGCAATGTGGCTGAAGCAGTTAGACACATGAAGCTAATAATGAATGAAATCTCAGTTTTAAAAAGGCTCCCCCCTGAAGAAAGAATGAGGAAAGCTAGAGAATATGGAGTACCATACGAGCTCGTAGACTTAACTGCTAAGTTAGGTAGACTTCCAGTAGTTAATTTTGCAGCTGGAGGAATAGCTACACCCGCTGATGCAGCATTAATGATGTGGCTTGGAGCAGATGGGGTTTTCGTAGGTTCCGGGATTTTCAAAAGCCGCGACCCAAGAAATAGGGCTGAAGCCATAGTTTTAGCTACTAGCATGTGGGATGATCCTGAAGCTATTGCTGAAGCTCAGAGAATGATAAGTGAAGCCAAGAGTATGATGGGAATAGATATACGCAAGTTAAAACCTGAAGAACTTCTTCAAGTAAGAGGAGTTTAAAATGAAGATAGGTATTTTAGCATATCAAGGAGGAGTTTATGAACATAAGTATATGCTACATAAAGCCTTAAGTAAACTAGGTATCAGCGGCGAAGTTATTCTCGTAAAAAAGCTTCACCAACTAAGAAACCTGGATGGAATAGTTATTCCAGGAGGTGAAAGTACAACAATAGGTAAAATAGCCGAGAAAACAGGTGTCTTAAGCATCTTAAGAGACTTAATAAAGGAAGGTCTTCCAGCCTTTGGCACATGCGCTGGAACCATAATGATGGCTAAGAAGGTTAGAGACAGTGTTGTTGGATCGGTTCATCAACCACTACTTGGAGTTATGGATATTGAGGTCATAAGGAACTACTATGGTAGGCAAAGAGAAAGTTTCGAAATAGATCTTCAAATATCAAAGCTCGGCAATAAGCCCTTTAGAGGAGTTTTCATTAGAGCACCAGCGATAACTAATGTGTGGAGTGATGTTTCACCATTAGCTAAAGTTGAAGGAATCATTGTTGCTGCAGAGCAAAAACATATGCTTGCCACAACATTTCATCCGGAACTAACAAGTGATACACGGTTCCATGAACTATTCATAAACATCATTAAAAGGTGAGCAATTATGAAGTCTTCAAGAGCATCTAAAGCTAAACTTACAGCATACATAGCTACATTTACTGCATTAGTATTCGCAGCAACATCAGTTATTGTCGTTGAAACACCAGCTACCAAAGGATTCTTTAACTTAGGAGAAACCATGGTTTACACTGCAGCATTACTTGGAGGAACCCTAGTAGGATGTTTTGCTGGAGGCGTGGGTTCAGCTCTTGCTGACTTATACTTAGGATATCCACACTATGCTCCAGGAACATTGGTAATAAAGGGTATTGAGGGACTTATAGTAGCTTATTTATCTTTAAGATTTAGGAGGCTCAATATTGCCCAATGGAAAGCTATCTCAATAATTTCAGCATTAATTGCTTTCGGATTAATCGTAGGTCTCGGATACACTTACTATAGAGGAGAAACAATACTTTACTTCCTAGGGTCTGAAACAAGATTCTCAATACCTGGAGAACTATGGTTTATTCTAGGGTTACTTTTTGCAACAGGAATACTGTATTTAGGGTTTAAGTACGACCCCAAAGTTGGCGGAGACGTTTATGCGATAATCTTGGGAGGATTAGAAATGGTTTTAGGATACTTTACATACCAAGTATTTGTACTAAAGTATCCACCAATGGTTGCTGCACTCGAAATACCAGTTAATTTAGGACAAGCAACAATAGGGTTGCTTGTAGCATTACCTTTAGCAAGAACCATTAAGGCTATGGGGGCTAAAGTGGAGACTTGATAAAGATAGAGAATCTATGGTATAGATATGGTAGTGGAGAACGTTGGGCCTTAAAAAACATAAATTTATTTTTGAAACCAGGCGAAATAGGGTTAATTGTAGGCCCTAATGGGTCTGGAAAAACAACATTAGCTAAGGCGATAGCTGGTATACTTCCAGAATTTTACTCAGGTGAATTATGTGGAAAAGTAATTGTTAATACAGTTAATGTTCTAGACAAACCTGAAGAGGCATTTAGATACGTTGGTTACGTGGGGGAAGACCCTGAAGTTCAATTAGTAACATTAACAGTTAAAGATGAAGTTATGTTTGGCCCATCAAATTTAGGATTACCTCTTAAAGAAATTGTTGAGAGAGCTAATTGGGCATTAAGAGTTTCTGGGGCCGAAAATCTCAAAGATAGAACTATTTTCGAGTTAAGCGGCGGAGAAATGCAGAAAGTAGCTTTAGCATCAATCTTGGCCTTAAAACCTAAAGTACTTATTCTCGACGAACCAACAGCGTTTATTGAAGCACCTTTAGCTAAAAAATTTTACGAGAAACTAAGAGATATAGCTAAAAAGGAATCCATAACTATAATGCTTATAGAACACAAGTTAAACCATGTAATTAATATTGCCGATAAGATATTTGTTTTAAAGAATGGAGAAATAGTTTTTCAAAAGAACGTAAAGGAGCTAACGTTCTCTGATATCATGAATAATCCTATGCCTAAGCCTATAGAGACCTTATTTGGGAAGATAGCTAGTAAAGAAGGTTATGAAGCTAAGCCTTTGTCACGCGTAGTACTTAGTGAAAACACATCTAACATAGTGGAAATTGAAAGTTTATGGTATAAATATCCTAGATCAAAAAATTATGCTTTAAAAAACGTAAATTTGAAAATTCCCAGAGAAGCAAAAGTGGGTCTTTTAGGACCTAATGGCTCAGGTAAGTCAACTCTAATTAAGATAATTGCTGGAATAATTAAGCCACAAAGAGGCGTTATTAGAATTTATGGAGAATTTCTTAAAGCTAAAATAGGTTATGTTCCTCAGAATCCTACTCTTTCCTTCACCCAACCAACACCTTATAAGGAAGTTTATGAAACAGCTAAAAAGCTTAAGTTAGCTAATCCTGAGTATGAAGCATGGAAATCTCTAAAAATGCTAGGACTAGAAGAATACGCCGAAAAACCCGTGTTGCACTTAAGTTATGGTTTCAGAAGAAGACTATCTATTGCTTCAGCTTTAGTAGGTAAGCCGAGACTTCTACTTCTCGATGAACCAACAGCTTACTTAGACTTCGATGGTAAAGTAGAGTTAATTGAAGTATTAAACACTATAGCGAAGGAGTATAAGACAACATTAATCATAGCTTCTCATGATACTTGGTTTATTAGTGAAATTTGCGATTTAGCTGCAATACTTCATAGAGGCTCGATAAGATTTGTAGGCGAAATAGATAGCATTCTAAAGCTTCCTGAAATAGAAAGCTATGGTATAGAAAACCCGTTTCATGGAGGTGTAAGCGTAATTGATTTTATGGATACTCGATAAAATAAGGGTTGCACTAACATTTTCCCAAGAGAATACTCCACTATCCAAAGCCCATGTAGGTTTTAAATTCCTCTCACTAATACTCTTCTTTATCTCAATAACTTTAGTAGACAATGTATATGGGATCGCTTTAATTTCGACATACCTGGTTTTAGTAACGCTAATGTCTAAAAATTTAAGAATACTCTACGAGAGCTCATTAGCTGTAGTAGTACCCATAGCTTTACTCGGATTTTTTGCTTGGATTTTTTCACCTACAGGAATATTTTCCTACGAAACTTTGGTTTATGTCTTATCTCTTGTAGCTAGAATTTATTTGCTAGCTGTATCTTTCCTAATAATGTTTTCTACAACTAACCCTTCACAACTAGCTTGCTTTCTTGAGAAACACGGATTACCTTTAGTTTTTTCACAATCACTAATTCTTACATGGAGACTAATACCTTTAGTGCTTAAGGATGTTATCGAATCCGTAATGTCCATTAAACTAAGAAAATTTCCAAGTACGAGGGCATTAATTCCTGTTACAGCAGTAGCTATTGAAAGAGCAAACATGGTTTCTGAAACTCTTTACGTTAAGGGATTAGGGTTTAAAGAAAGAAGAACAATTATCTCTTCTCCAGGAATCCTTAGTTATGGATTAATTTTAACCATATACTCTTTAATATTACTCGTTTTAGTTTTAATTTTATAGTTTTTACCTAGTAACACTTTCCCCTTATATATTTCGAAGTAATACATTTAAGTTAAGGACAGGGGATTGAGGAGGAAATGTCCGAGACATTCTATATTGCTGAAACAAAAAAGTTCTCAAATAGGAAGTTTTTTGTAGTACTTTTGGCCGTATTGGCTGCTTTTTTATCAGTACTTTTTCAGGGTTACAATATACTCATTCACTCTATATGTTTTGGAACATTTCTCTTTTTAATACATGATGTACTTGTTTCTAAAGAACCTGGCGAAACACATTATCTCTACTTCGGCTTAAGAATATGGGTTAGTGTGACCATAACACTTTACTTAGGAATATTAAGTGGGGTCATTTTTTCAATAATTCGTACGGAAGAATCTATAGAGTTAGTGAAAACTGTAGGTGAAGCTTTAATTTCGTTAAAGAATCCGATAATGATATTTCTCTTTAACTTGCCTAAGGGGCTTCTTGGAGCGATACCATATGCTGGACCATTTATAATAGGGGTTGCTGGGGGGAATTCAGGGTTCATTATGGGAACAGCACTATATCATATTTTTATAGGAGGAGAAGAGTTTAGAGCTATAATTACATCCCTTATAGCTTTTCACCCTTATGGGTTTTTAGAAATTCTTTCTTATAGCATGTTCATTACTGCATCGCTCTATGCTAGAAGAAGAATGTGGGGTGATGTAGTAAAAATTATTGGAATAGCTACTTTACTCTTAGTAGCTGCGGCTTACCTTGAATTCTGGGAAGTCTCATTTTTAAGTAAATACTGATATTAATTGATTACATACATTTTTTAGCATATATTTAAATTAGAACCTTTATTACTTACGTGAACCATTTTTAAACAGATCCTCCCCAAACTATTTACCATAATTCACTGCTTGATGTATGTGAAATAATTTTACCTAATTAGGAAACGTAGTTTGTTTAAGGTAAGTTGTTAGAAACGGAAACACGTTGACTTTAAATTTGTACCGTAAGAACTTTTTCGAGAAATATTTAAGAATCCTTTTTGCCTTTAAAATCTAGGGTTCTGCGATGACGACTTCTGAAGAGCGTGAACTAGTGAGGTATAGAAATGAGCTTGATGAATTCATTAGAGATCAAATGACTATTTTTAGGGAAATAGCCTTAAGAGTTAAAGACTATTTTGACACGTTCCTTATGGAAGCGGGAATGGACGATTTAGACCAGGTGGATAAGTCATTTTATTACGCATTTATACTTGAAATTTCTAGGTCAATATTCATTAATTGGAGTGTGTATAAAAGACATAAGGAAGGATTTAGACATGACAAGAATAATGGGGCACGTTAGCTCTTCCCTCCTCTAAGCATTTCGTACAGCATGATTAATTCCTTGACGGGATTTACTGAATAATCAACTCTTAAATTAACTATGTAGTCATAGTATTTTCCATAGAGTGTTTCTCCAACAACAATTAAAGCCCCACTTCTATCTCCTCTTTTATCTCCTCCTAGAGCATGTCCAGCAGCCAATGCTAAGAGAAGAGCCCATGCAAAATCTTCTCCTCTTTTTCTCTTGAACTCTTCACACATAACCTTAGGTATTTCCGCAGTAACAATAAGGTTCCCTAAACATACAACAGTTTGATCTACGCATATGCCATTTTCCTTAGGTATTTCTTTTCCACTATGAAATGCAACATTCCCCTTATAATCAACTACTGCTACTTGTCTTTTCTCAGGCTCACTATCCTTAGATAACGCCTTAGCTAGTGCCTTATCAGCTGAAAAGCCATTGGCTAAGTATTCAAGAATTATTGGGCCTAACGCAGGGTTAGTATATGCTTGTGTTGCTACAGCACCTACGCCAGCCCTTGCCCATGGAACTCTTGAACCTACGGCTAAACTTCCGGAAACAACTGCTACACCAAATAACTTCTTACTTAAGTCAGCACCTACAATACTGTACGTCATTTCATATAAGGCCTCAGAAAATTTTGCTTAGCGCTCAAATATATTATTTCTTCTTAAAAATTCTAATTAAGCCTTTATTCGAAAGTTCCCTAAGTACAAAATATAGTAGTACTAGAGAAACTAGTCCCCCATAAAACTCTATCTTTTGTAATTCAGAAAGTATGTTGAACTCTGCTTCTTCACCTATACTCTTAAGTATTAATACATCAGCTATGTTAGCTAGAATAACCAAGATATGAAGTATAAAAAGAGCTAAGGCCAGAAATGTTCCAACAGTGAGCGCTGATAAACTCTGTACTTCACTACTATACGATACTAATGATAATGCAAGTATTGAACCTATTGTAATCAACGCTATAGAATATCCTATGTCGCCTGGCACATTAAGTGTTAAGAAAACATTAAATGGTTCATAACCTATTGGAAATGTTGAAGAAAACCAGTTGTATAGAGCAATTAAACCATAAACTAAGTAAATTACGCCCAATATTCCCGCAATTATTCTAGCAATTATTCTCACTATAATATTCTCCCCCTTTTAAGTTAAACCAACAAACCTGCCCATAAACACTATAGTTAATGCTACAATATACGCTAACATTATTTCATAAGCTAAAGCCATTAAAGCGTATTTTCCTCCAAGCTCCCCTCTTATAGCTGCTATTGTAGCTAAACATGGAACATAAATTAATGTAAAGGCCATGTAAGCGTAAGCTGTGAGAGGAGTAAAAGCAGTTCCTATAGCTTGTGAAAGATTTTCCTCACTAACCCCATAAAGTACAGCCATAACCCCTACAACCAATTCTTTAGCTATTAATCCAAAAATAAGGGAGGCCGTAGCTCTCCAATCCCAACCCATAGGTGTGAAAATTGTTGAAAGCATGTGCCCAACAACACCTACCCAGCTTTTACTAAAGAGCTCCGGATTTTCCAGAGCTTCAACACCTATAATTCCTGAGGGCCCCGTTATACTTAATGCCCAAACAGTTATAACTCCTAGGAAAATTACTGTGCCAGCTTTAAAAAGGAATTTTTTGGTTCTTTCCCACATTTTTAAAATTACGGTTTTAACTTGCGGTATAAGGTATGGAGGCATTTCCATAATGAAGCCTACCGATGGGCCTTTGAACACAAATTTTCTAAGAAAAGTAGCTATTAAAATTGCCAGAAAAATTCCGAGAAGATACATGCTCAAAACGGCAGTTCCAGCATAAGCTCCAAAGAATGTCCCAGCAAAAATTAGGTAAACTGGCAATCTAGCACTACACGACATTAATGGAAGTATTAAGGCTGTTGTTTTTCTATCATTTTCATCCTCTATAACTCTCGTAGCCATTATTGCCGGAACATTGCATCCAAAACCTATAACCATGGGTATTATTGACTTCCCCGTTAAACCTACCTTAAGCATTATTCTATCCATTATGTATGCAACTCTCGACATGTACCCTACATCTTCAAGTAAGGCTAAGGCTAGAAACAGGAAAGCTATGTTTGGAAGAAATACAAGTATCGAACCTAATCCTGAAATAACTCCGTCAGCTAAAAATGAAGCTGCAATCTTAGGTAAATTACTTTCAACAACAGCGCTGTAAAGTATATCGTTGAATAAAATATCTACTAAGTCCACGAAGGGTGTAGCAACATCAAAGGCGAATCTAAATAACATGTATAAAACAGTTACCATTACAGGTATTCCAAGGGTTTTATGTGCTATGGTGTAGTCCAGTAGATCGCTGAAAGTAAGTCCTATTTCTTTAACTTTAATAACTGTTTTCCGAATTATCTCAGCAACTCTATCGTATCTTCTTTCAACAAGATGTTCTTCAACATCTTTACCTAGTTCTTCACTTAATCTCCTCCTTATTTCCTCAACCTCTACAATTATCTCTTGGGAAAATCTTTTAACTTTCTCTTTCACCTCATGGTCGTTTTCTAGAAGTTTTATTGCAATCCATCTTAATGGATATTTTTCTTTGAGGCCTTCTACTCTCCTTAATCTCTCCTTGATATACTCTATTTGTTTCTCAACTTTGCTGCCGTAATTGACAATTTTTCCGCACTTAGCTTTCTTTTTTGAAGCCTCTATCATTGTTTTTATGAGATTATTAAACCCTATTTTCTTAATAGCTACCATAGGTACTATTGGAATATCGCATAGTTCTCTCTGAAGTTTTTCTACATCGATCTTTAACCCTGCGCTTTCAGCTAAATCCATCATGTTCAATGCTATTACTACGTTAGCTTCCATTTCAAGAAGAGTTAATGTTAAGTAAAGGTTTCTCTCAATACTTGCAGCATTAACTATGTTAACCACTACATCAGGTTTTTCTTCAACAATAAAGTTTCTCGCTATAAGCTCATCAATACTGTAAGCGGTTAAGCTATATATTCCAGGTAAATCTGTTATTTCGAATTCATAATTTTCTACCTTAAGTTTACCTACTTTTTTCTCAACAGTAACTCCAGGCCAATTTCCAACCCACGCTTTTCCTCCTGTTAACTCGTTAAATATAACAGATTTTCCCACATTCGGATTACCTACTAAAGCAACTCTAATCTTCACCATAATCACCTGTTAGAAACATAAAAAGTTAGGTCAGCCTAATATTATTCGCCTAATTTAACATAGTAAGGGAAGCCTATTTAAATATAGTTTCGTGCAATATCATATAATTTAGAAATAATAAATCATAAAGTTAGCTTTACAATAAATAAGAAGTTGAAATTTAAACAATTAAAAATTATAAAATTTTCTGTTAAAGTTAGACTAAACATATGACTTACGTAAAGACAAATATTTTAAAATATATGTTTAAAAACAATGTTTAATTGAGAACAATTATTTTAAAATAATCAATTAAAAATCAATTTATAACCCTCATTAGAGATTCAATGAGAAATAGTGGTAAGAAGAATTGATTAATGATATAGAAAGAGCTCGGAATATTCTTAAAAAGTTAAAGGAAGTGTTTGGAAGAGTAAATGAGGAAGAATTTTTAGCATATAAGGTAGCTTTTAGAACAAGAGATCCTTTCGAAACCTTAATTGCAACAATACTTACTCAAAACACTAATGAAAGAAACGCTTTCAGATCATACTATAGTTTAAAGAGAGAGTTTAAAATAAAACCGGAGACTTTAGCAGTTAAAACAGTTAAAGAAGTATCTTCACTCATTTCCCATGGGGGATTAGGTTCTATTAAGGCAAAAAGGATTATTGAAGCTTCAAAGTACGTGCTGGAAACATATAAAGGCAATTTATGGAGTATTCTTAAAAAGCCTCTAGAAGAAGCTAGAAAAGAACTGTTAAAAATACCTGGTGTAGGTCCTAAAACAGCTGACATATTATTGCTCATGATAGCAAATAAGCCTACAGTACCTGTAGATACGCATGTAATGAGAGTTAGTAGTAGATTAGGTTTTGTAAAGAGAAATGCTAAATACGAAGATGTAAGAAAAGCTCTAATAAACCTTTATTGTCCAGATAAGTGTCTTGAAGCCCACCTATACCTTATATTGTTAGGTAGAAAATATTGTTTATCGAGAAAGCCTAGATGCCACGAATGTCCTATAGCAAATTTATGCCCTAAAATATGCTAATGCTAAATGTCTTAAGGGGTTCCGGAGGATTCTTTTGAGATATTTTCTTCATGAAAAATGTTTCAAGTAACTCTATTGTTTTAAGCATTAAACTTATTGCATTCTCTCGTATAAGACCATTCTTTAACCAAACATTTATTTTCACATCAACTCTCCTAAACTCCTTATTCTCACTGAGATATAGTCTGAAATAGTGTATCTTACCTTCACCACCGCTTGGTTTCAAATATTCTCTCTTTAGCGGTTCCTCATGCTCTCTTAAGAAGAGCGTTAAAGCATTTTTCTTAGCATTTTTAGGTGAAACTCTAAATTTCCACTTAGTCCACAAGAATGTGTCTACGAAAACCACTTGAGTCTCAGGTATTTTAAGTTCTCTATCCTTAAAGGAGCCTTCAAACCCTATGAATGAAGACTTTTTATTTCTAATAGACATAGCTAAGATGTTCGTATAAAGCCCGTTAGATAGTGTTATGTATCCATTAAGTGTTAAAGCCCTATAAAGAACATTTTCTTTAAGTTCAACAATACTAACTGATTTAACAAGGGACCCTAAGTTTTCCTTACATATTTTAACTAACTCCCTAGCTAACTCCATAGCACTTCCAGGGCTTCTCCACGTAAAGGGATCCATTATTTCACCGAAACTAAAATGGCCTATATATTGCTATAGCAACTGCACCATATAGTACTATATCGTCACCTAGTTTTGTAATTTCTATTCTTGGAATCTTATTTACAGCATAATGGTCAATGTATTTCAATATGGGATCTATAACTAATTCTCTTGGATTATTTAAAGCTATAGCTCCACCTACAGTAATTAACTCTGGATCATAAGCATTTATTACGTTAGCAAACCCGGCTGCATTTATTTTACCTAACTCATCAATAACCAGCAACGCTAATTTATCCCCTACTTTTGCTGCGTCAAATAAGTCCTTAGATGTTAATGTGTTGCTTAATATTTTCTCTCTAAGAATACTTTCTCTAAGTAATTCATTGAACTTGTTCTTACAAAGCATCCTAACAAATCTCGGTATGTTCCTACCTGAAGCATAAGCTTCCCAATGGCCAAGCCGACCACATCCACAGATAAGCGATGATTCATAATTTATAACGGAATGTCCCATTTCGTGAGCGTTTCCGTCTTTACCTAAAAGGAGTTTCCCATTAACTATTACCCCAACACCTATGCCCGTGCTTAAGGTAATATACACTAAGTTTTCAACGTTTCTTCCTAAACCGAAATGTTTTTCACCCCAAACAGCCGAGACAGCATCATTAAGTACAATGACTTCTGTTTCGAAGAATTCTTCTAAAGGTGCTTTCAACTCTACTTTTTTAAAAGGCAAATTTGGTGGATTAACTATTATGCCTTTCCTTATATCTAATGGTCCTATAGAGCCTATAGCGACTTTAACTATTCTTACGCTACCTAGTTTTTCAATGAGCTTCTTGTACGTCGCGATTATTTGCTGAGCTATAGCGTATTCGTCACCCTCCTTAACAACGTATTCTTTAACTTTTGAAACAATCTTACCTTGCATCGTTGCTAAAGCTAACCTAAGATAGGTTGCTCCAAGATCAATTGCTAAAACATATTCTTTCAAACTACAATCCTCCCTTAAAAATTCTAAACAAATCTATAACTAAAATTGTTAAGACAAGAATTATTGGAGCGACAAGAATAGTTCTAAGAAGAAACTCTATATTTAAGCCGTAAATCATTATTAATAACCCTATAATGTGAAACATTACAAGTATATGTAGCCCATAGCGTAAAAGTAAGCCATATTTTCTAGCTTTTTGAGTTAAAAACACTATAGTGAAAACAACTATTGCTGAAAGAATCTGTGTTATAAATATTCCTAATTTTAACCCAAATGCTTCAAAGAAGAAATGTAAACCTAAATTTATTTCTTCCGCCCCAAAGAACATAATGCTTCTATATGTAAGAGTCATGTCAAGAGACCTAATAATTAAGGCTACTAGACCCAGGATGAAAAGATCAATGTCTATGGTTTCCGTAAAAAGGTTTTTCTTAAGTAATTTCATCATTTTCCTCTCAAAATACATTAAGTATGTAGGGAAATTAATGTTTACTCTTTTCTTCCTCAGCCTGAGATAGAAAATCAAGTAATGATACTGTCCTCTTATTACCTCTTTTGTCACTAACTAACATCTTTACCTCAGGCTTGAACTGTTCTTTAACATGCCTCGTTGAAGCTTCAATACTCATTTTATAAATACTCCTACTTATGACTCTAAAAGTTTCCATCACTTTTTCAACATAATCTAAATCTATGTTTTCATAGTATACCTTTGTTCTCGTGGCTTCAGAGTCTAATTCAAGTCTTATTATACTAAGTTTTTCCTCACCTGAAACATCATAGAATGATCTATCATGTGTAACAATAATTACCTGTCTCGGCCCTCCCGGACTAAAAAGGACCCTTCTTAATAACTCTACTCTCTCAGGAGAGAAACCGTATGTCGGTTCATCAAGTATTAACAGGCCTTCCCTAAGCTGGGGAATCATGCTTCTAGCAACTCTATTTAAAGCAAGTCTATAGGCCAAAGAAATACTTGTAAGCTGTCCCCCGCTCGGCGTGTCTATAGTAACTAAAGAACCATCTACTTTAGCTTTAAATTCAAGCTTGAAGTCCGGTGAGACTTCTACGTCTATGTTTTCATATCCCATCATTAGAGTTTTGAATATTCTTAGAAATTCTTCTTTAAAAGCAATATAAGCTTTGGATTTAACATATCTTTCAACTTCCCTTATTATGGCCAATATGTTCTTATCTAGAAATTCAAGATAAAACCTATTCTTGTTTATTTCCTCCCTTATTTTCTTAAGTTCCTCTTTAACCCTGCTTATTTCTCTTAATTTTTCCTCATAACCTCCAATTTCTCCTTGTAGCTTCCCTTTTTCCTCATTAATTCTTTCTTTCTCTTTCAATATATTCTCAAAATCCCTTTTAGCAACACTTATTTCTTCACTCACCTTTTCAAGTTCCTTAGTTACTTTAGCTATTTTTTCAAGTTCGCTTTTCAACTTGCTTATACGGGACTCTATTTTAACTATGTCTTTAGCAACTTCAAGGAGGCTTGCTAGTTTAGCTTTTCTTTCAAAAAGTTTCTTTAGCTCCTCGTTGATTCCTCTTTCTTCAGCTAAGAGATCGTTAAATTCTTTTTCAAGAACATTCTTTTTCTTTTTCATCTTCTCTATGTCGGCCTCTACTGTAGCAAGTTTCTTAAAAATCTCCTCCTTTTCAGCTAAGAGTTTATCAATGTCTTTGCTAATTCTTTCCTTAAGATCTTTAGCGTGTGCGTGAGGTATAGGTTGTAAACATAGTGGACATATTCCTTTACTTTCAAGATCCCTTATTTCTTCCAGTCTCTTTTCAAGTTCTCCTATTTTACCATCTATTTTAGCTACTTTAGAATGTAAAGCTTTGCTTTCACTTATTTTTGATTCAAGAATATTTTCTAACTCCTTTTTGTTATTACTTACCGCCTCCTTTCTACTACTTATTTTCCTTAATTTACCCTCTATTCTCTTAATTTCATTCTCTACTACTGAAAGTTCATTTTCTAGCTCTCCTATGTTCTTATCTCCAAGTTCTTGTTTTTTCATTCTTTTTTCATTCTCTAGTTCTTCAAGTTCTCTTCTCAAGACTTCAGCTTTGCCCGCTTTTTCCCTTAACTTCTTCTCTTTCTCCTCAAGTTCTCTTAGTTTTTCTTTTAACCTTTCTTCAGCTTCTTTTAATTTCTTAGCTTCTTTCTCAAGTTTTTCTAGTTTTCCTTTTGCTTCCCTTAACCTTTCCTTAACTATGGTTTCATCAACTATTTTCTCTCTTAACTCGCTTTCCCGCTTCTCCAACTCTTTCCTAAGTTTACGGCGAACAAGTGTTTTTACATAATCTATTCTCTCCTTAGCATAACTGTATTTTACGAGATTTAGAACCCTATTTACTATTTCCGACCTCTCTTCCTCACTCACATTAAGTATTGAGTGTATTCCGAATTGGGGAACATAAATTGCTGAAGCAAAAACCTTACTTCTAGCCCGTGTTTTCTCTTCAGGTATTCCAAGAAGTTCCAGTATGTAGCTTCTCATTTCAGAAGCTGTAAGTTTCCTAAATTTTGTTGGACCATCTTTCTCTACTACTAGAACCCATCCCCCCTTATCACTTACCGTTTTCCCAGACTCAGCTATTTCCCTGTGAACTATTATGTCTCTTCCTTCACTTCTAATCCATAATTTAATGAATCCTCTACTTTCACCTCTTCTTAGAAGATCTCTAGCAGTTGGATTAGCGAATCTCGAGAGAGGATCCGTTGGTGAACCTGGAACATTTCCGAAAATAGCAAATCCTATTGCGCTTAGAATACTTGTTTTCCCCGAACCCACATCGCCGTAAATCACTGTTATTCCTTCTTCGGGAAACACTACTATTTCATCCTTATAGGATCTAATGTTATGTAGCCAAATAGCCTTGATAATCATCGCTTACTTAAACCTCTGAGACAATTTTAGCTAAATCCTCTAATTTCTCTACTTCCCGCCTACTTTTCACTGCGATTTCAAACCATCCCTTAAAGTAAGCTGGTATGGGGTCTCTAACTCTAACATCTGGTGTGTAAATGTATCCTTCTCTATCGTTTAGTAAGGGTATTTCTGATGAGGGGACACCTATTGATGAGAAATATTCTATGTCACTCCTATACTTTGTTCTTAAAACTATGAGAGTGTTCATGTTTGCTAAAAGCTGTTTTTCGATAATCGTAGCTAACTGGGTTATTGCTATAAGCCCTATCCTAAACTTTCTTCCTTCACGAGCTATTCGCGCAAAAGCATTTCTAGGGCTCCTAACTTTTTCGGGTGAAAGATAAAGGGGTGCTTCTTCAGAAACTATTGCTACAACATTTTTCCTGCTTAGTTCTCTAGGATCCAATCCTATTCTACCACTTAGAATTCTCCTAACAACATTGAGCACTACAGCATCGGCTTGGGCTGAAGGCGCAGAGGAAACATCGAGTATTACTATGTTTCCCTCTTCAATTTTCTTAATTATTGAATCAATGCTTAACCCTCTTTCAATAACTGATAGTTCATCAGAAACACTAATTCTATACCACTTATAATTTGCTAGGTTCTGTTTAACTCTTAAAACAGGGCTTTTAGCTATTTCCTCAAGAAGCCTACGTAGGGAACCTGGTTTCTTAAAAACATCACTTAATTTAAAAATGCTTTTATCGTCAGAGTAAACTGTTACAACTCCTCCGTTTTCGGAAATACTTTTCGGCTTAATGTTTAGGAGAGCTAATAAGCGTGTTCTCCAAACCCTAAGCTTCTGAATATACATTCCCTGTTGAACAAACTCCCTATAAACACCCTTCTTCTCTTTTTCCCCAACACCTTCGCTATTACACATGTTATCAACTACGGCTATGAATAGCGGAATTAAATGACCACTTAGTACTCCTTCTCTACTCCTAAACATTTCTTTCCAAGTATCAGATAAATTAGATGCTTCAACTATTGCTTCAAGAGTTTCAAGAATAATCTCTAATGTAGCTGCTTCCTCATCGGATACCTCAAGCGCCATTGAAACATCATTTACTGTTAAACTTCCAATGTTTATTGCTGCTTCTCTTATCTCCACATTACCATATGTTTGTGGTTCTCTTTCCGTAAAAGAGAGCTTATATACATGAATTCTTTCCTTCAACACATCTTCAGAATTATTGCTTAAAATAGCTTTAGAAAGCTTGTTAAGGAAAAATTCTCCCCCACCACTTGAATACTTACTATACTCTCCATGCCTATCTATTATGAGCCAACTTATCGGTGATTTCCCATGGAGAGCCCAGTCCAGAATTATACCCATAATCCCGGTTGTTTTCCCGGCACCAGTTTGTCCAGAGACAAGAATGTGTTTTGGAATTAAAGATTCTATATCAACCTTTATTTCTGCTCTATCAAAATACTTTAGAGCTTTCTCGCTTTCCGTTGATGCTGAGCCACTTCTTAGAATAGCTATTGGCACTGTTTTTTCTAAATATTCCTGTACAGGAATTCCTAAACTGAACATATACATTATTTTCTCAGATTCTTCATCACCGCTTTCAAGCCTATAAACTTCAGTATTAAGTGGTGGAGGAGTTGCGGGCCTTGAAACATAGATTCTATCTCCTTCCTCGATAACTAAGAACATAGGTGATGTTATAATGGTTCTTTCCTTTCCTGCTTCAATAAGCGCTCCGCTAGGCTCAACTTTCCTAGGCAGGAGACCTAAAGTTTTATTAGCTCCTGCTGGGAGCTTATTTAAAACATCATCTACGTGAAGCAATAGAACTTTACTTAACCCCTTAAGTTTAACGTAAAGTATGTCCCCTATGCTTATTCCTAAACTACTCTGGTGACCTGCAATTAACACTTTATCTTTAGAAGACTCGAAAATCCATCCAACAAATTTACCCATAATTACTCACCATAACCATATCTTAACCTCATACTTCCACTTATTATTTGGAGAAGCGTTTTAAGCATTGAGAGATTGTTTCCAGCAGATTTTAAAGCAGCAACTTCCATATATGCTATAATCGACTTCCTATGTTCACTACTTATTCTAACGTGCTCATCAACTTCCATAAGCCCCATAGGGGGTCTTCCTGTGAGAGGACTTTTAATGTTAAATATTTTTAAAATACCTTCCTCAACTTTAGAGTTTACCTTTAAAACGTTTTCAGGGAATGTTCTCAAAACTCTTTTACTTTTCTCTTTAACATAATATATTGTTGGCTTCTCTGAGTATACATCCAATACCATAACATGGTTTCCATCCATTGTTAAAGGAAATCTAAGCACCCAAACATTGTTTTGAGGAAATACCTTAAGACTAAACATTTTAACAATGCTTTCAATAACTTCCCTGGGTATTTTATCTTTAGACTCGGCTTCTTCAAACATCATTTTCAACATGTTCAGCTCTTTATCATCAATTACCGTGTAAAGTTCATATTTACCTTCTTTAAGGAATTTCCCGAAAAGATCCATTGTCCTAGAGACTGTAGGGAATGCTGTAGTTTTCGATATGCCATAGACTCCTTCAAGACATTCCCTGATGACATTTGATTTATTAAGTCTCGTAAGAATAGATAAAATGTCTATTCCATCTATTTTGTAACTTTCCCTAGCTTTTTTAGGTCTAAGCCATCTAACAAGAGTGCCATCAATAACTACTTTATCTAATTTTGCCTCCTTTAATATTTTAAGTCCATAAGCTAATTCTAAAAGACTTTCAATGTATTTTGAAAGCTTACGGTATAATCGGGGCTTCTTAATTTCTACTGTTAAACCTAAAGTTTCAAGAATTCCCGTTATTTCCTTAGAAATTTTCTCCGCATCTTTAGGTGATTCGAAGAGGAGTGATTTTTTCTCGGGACACCTAATTTCCACTTCAAAAAAGTACTTCATGGATCCATTAATCATTTTTCTTCTCTTAGTTACAGTTAAAATGACTCTTTCTATAGGTGGATATTGTTTTAAACCTTCAATATTGCTTATTAAGCTAAGCTCTCCTGTAGGCTCACGAATTAAGGCTCCAAGCTGAATGTACATGAGCGCTGCAATTGATAAATCTAAAGGATATATTCCAGCATCTACGAAACCTATTCTTGATGGAAAAGTTTTTTCAAGAACCTTTACCTTGTAGTATTTTTCAAAAGACTTCCTTATGAGAATGGTTATTGGGTCTTCAGATACTTCGCTTATTTGCTTAGAGATTCTACTTAGCAAATCACCTAAACTATCAATTAATGAGCTCATTTCTTAAGCTCCCCATATACTTGCTCTAAAATTTTAAAAGCCTCGTCAGCTACTTCCTCGTTAATTTCCGTTTTCCTCATGCCTTCGCTATATTCTCTACCTAATGTTGAAATTAAGTTCAAAATTATTTCTGGTGAAAGCTTTAATCCGAATTTCTTAAGTGCTTGCTCAATGGCTTCCTTCTCTAACTCTTCAATATTTGATAGGTCGGACCTAAATTCCTCGAGAAATGTTATGTATTCTTCTGCAGGTTCGCTTCTAACGATATGTACCCAAGCATTCAAGCTTCTAGCAACATCATTGATCATTTTTCTTACTCTACTATATTTTTCAATGCTAATTTTACCTGTGTAAACTATTATGCAACGGTATTTTTCATTCATATCTCTTATTTTCCTTTTAACTTCGTCAGCTACATTTTCTAAGCCATAGGTTTCTACTACTTCTACATCTATCCCAAAATTATTTGTTAAGGCCTTTATTGAGGCAGCATTTCTTCTTAAATTCACTAGTAATACTCTTCTATTGGTTCTTAGCTTCTTCTTTAAAATATAAGTCTCATATATGTCATTAGCGTCTCTTCCTATAGGCGATCCTGGGTAAGCTACGTTGCCTTCAAAAAATTCGCTATAGGGTATTGGGAAGTGTATGTGTCCTAATGCTAAATATTTGAAGTGTTTATGAATTGAAGCATAGGCTTCTTCAGAAAGTTTAATCATACTATATTTTGGGCTTATTTTTGAAATATCTATGCCTGAATAAATGTAAAGGCCTGTATGTGCTATGAGAATATTGTCCTTGTTTTCATCGTAATCTTCATAAACCACTTTGCGGCGCTCAAGATATTCTACTTCTCTCTCCCCTCTCAAACCAGGTAATCCGTAGAAAACTACTCCATCGACTTCTAAGGGTTTTAAATAAAGTTTATAGTTTTTCTCCTCATGTTTTGTTAAATGTACTAAACCTACTTCCCCTAAGATAGAGAGAACACCATGCCCCCTAGCTGTTAAGTCATGAGAACCAGGAGTAACTATGAATCTTAGCCCTTCTCGAACTCCTTTCTTAATTATTCTAACAACGTTTAATGTTGTTTCATGCCCTAATCTAGGTGTTTCAAATAAATCGCCAGCTACAATAACGTTCTTTACGTTTTCTGAAAGTGCTAATTCAACTATTTTCTCTAACGACTCCAAATTAGCTTTTCTAAGTACTGTGTGTGGAAATGCGCCAATATGAATATCAGCTGTGTGAATAAAGTTCAAGCGTTAAGCACACCTCTAGCTAATCGTTTACCTACATGTTGTTTTTCTAACTTTCCCCTACTTAACTAAACCTTGCTTTCTAAGCTTCTCTAAATCTTCAGGAGTATCTATATCTATGTATATTTCAGGAGAATTTACTGGAACTTCAACTATTCTATCGCTATACTTTTTAACAACAAACTTTAGCCCATATGTTTCTTCAGAAATACTCATTAAATCATAATATAGTTTCATGTTGAAAAGTATTGGATGGCCTCTTCTACCCTTATATGATGGAACAACTATTTCCGGCTTAGCTTCAATAAACATCTCTATGACCTTATTTATAGTTTCATGCGTTATGAGAAGATTGTCTGCAGGAAGTATCGCTATGCCCTCAGCATTAACAACCTTAGCTGCTAAAACAGCTGCTTTAACAGAAGAGCTCATTCCTTCCTCATAGTTAACGTTGTAAACAAATGTTATAGGTAAGCCGCTTAATTCATCAATTATTTTTTCAGCTTCAAAACCTACAATAACAAAAATTTTTTCCGCTTTAGATTTCAAAGCTTCTTCAGTAACCTTTCGTATAATTGTTTTATCATTTATTTTTTCAAGTAACTTATTTCTACCATATCTCTCAGATTTTCCTGCAGCAAGTATAGCTAATGCAATCATTTTCAAACATCACACTATTGATAAGTGTTTTCCTGAAGCCCCTCTCTCTATTTTAAGTATTTCAGCTAGAACACTTACAGCTATTTCTTCAGGTGTTTTCGCTCCAATATCGATACCTACTGGGGCATAAACTCTTCCTTTAAGCTTTTCTAAACTGTATCCTTCTTCTTGGAGCTTTTGAAGATACGTTCTTATCTTACTTCTTGAACCTAAAACACCTATGTACTTAGCTTGCGAATTTAATGCCTTCTTTAAAGCCACGTAGTCGTGGTTTATTTCCCCATGCACTATTAACACATAGTCTCCACTACCTATATTGGCTTCATCTATTGCTTTACCCCATTCATTTACAATTATTTTTTCAACATTAGGGAATTTTTCGGGTAAAGCATGCTTAGGATTATCGTCTATGACCCATACGCGATAGCCTAAAAGAGCTGCTAAATTAGCTAAAGGTTTTCCAACATGTCCCACACCTAAAACTAAAATTCTAGGCCTAGGCTTGATAACATCTATAAAAACGGTCAAAACACCGCCACATATGAGCCCAGTTTTGTAAGCACCTAAAGGTACGTTATCTTCTCTAAAAGCAAGCTTTACAGTTTTAGGTTTTCCCTCATTAAGGGCCTTGATGGCCTCTTTAATAACCATTCTTTCAAAAGGACCACCACCTATTGTTCCAATAGTTTTACCATCAGGAAACACTAACATTTTAGTTCCAGGGCCTCTAGGTCCGGAACCTTCTTTTTCAACAATTATGCATAGTGCTACAGGTTCCTCTTTATCTACAGCTTCCTTTAAAGCACTAATTACTGCCTTATCGGATGCGTTCATGATCTAATCCTCTACGTCAACTAAAAGCGCTTCCCGTATTAATGTATAAGTAAACAACTTTGTTTACATATCTATTGTTAGCCTTCCTCCCTAAGTATTTTAAGCGCTTCAAGAACTATTTGAAACATTTGCTGCCGTTTTTCATCAACTATTTTCTCAAAATACCCTAAACCTTGTTTCGTGTGTATTTCAGCAGCATAGTTTGTAATTAGAGTTACTGTTGCATAACATAAGTTAAGTTCTTTAGCCAATGCCGCTTCAGGCATAGTCGTCATATTGACAATATCTGCTCCAAGCATTCGTAAAGAAGCTGCTTCAGCAGGTGTCATGAGACGTGGACCTTCAATTACGGCGATTACTGCTTCTGAAAGAAAGTATTTTAGAACTCTTTCTGAAGATTTTTCAAGAACTTTAACTAATTTTCCACAAAATGGTTCTGAAAAATCTATGTGGACAGGCTTATCCTCAAAGAACGTAATTTCCCTATTCTTGGTAAAATCTATAATATCGGTCGGGATAATAATCATTCCAGGTTTTAAAATTTTCCTTAGGGAATATGCTTGGTCTATTGCTATAATGTATTCAGCACCCCTACTTTTCATAAGCCAAATATTTCCTCTATAATTTACCTTATGCGGTTGTTGGATACTTTCTTTACCATGTCTAGGTATGAAAATTACTTTTAACCCTTCAATTTCAGTTTCCATAAACTCAACCTTTCCATAAACAGTTTCTGTAGTTAACCATGACTCATTAGGTAATAGTCTTTCAAAACCAGCTCCAGCTATGATACCTACAGTTTTAGTCATACTCCTTCCTCATAATAACGGTGAAGTTACTTATGTGAAATATGTTTTTACTTGTTAAAATAGATAGTTATCAAAGATAAGGTGGATGAAGTAAATGAGGCTAGCATTAAACATAGTAACAGACATTACGTTAGATTACGCTATTAAAGTGTCTGAAGAAGCTGTAAGATTCGGTGCAGAATCAATATGGATAGGTGAAACACGGAATTTACCGCATCCCTTCACATACTTGCTACCCATATCTGAAAGAGTCAAGGTAACTTTAGGAACAAGTATTATTTCTGCATACCTAAACGACCCTGCTAGCGTCATTGAATTTTCAAGGAAACTTTTAAGGAACAATATTCCCGCGTTCATAGTAGGTGTTGGTTTAGGCGATATAGACTATTTAAAGGTAAAAGGTGTTGAACCGAAGAATCCATTAGACTTTATGAGGAAATATGTTTCTAAGCTACTTGAGTGTCTTCCTGAGAAAGCATCAGTTATCGTAGGAACTGCAGGCAGAAGAATGGCTAATTTATCATGCAAAATTACCGGCGCTGTTTTATTAAACTTTGTTCATCCAGACTATATTAAGTGGGTTAAAAGAGGCATTGAGGTTAAATGTGAGATAAATGTTATTGGACCAGCTCTTCTTAAAACATTTGACAGTAGATTAATTAGGGCTTTACGAATAGCTTCTGCAATAGTCTTGAAGGGCATGAATGAGAAGTTTCTTAGGAACTTCGGTTTCGAAAGCCTTGCTGAAGATATTAAAAAGATTCTTAGCAGTGGAGACTATTGGAAGCTAAGAAGGTACGATAATGTTCTTTTAGATAAATTTGCAATTTACGGTGACATAGTAGATTTTGAAACGAGAATAGAGGAGCTTTCCAAATTAACCGTTAATCGCCTAATTCTTGGCCCACCAATTTATAGGGATAGGAATCTTATTGAAAAAGTATTCTCTAAGCTAAGAAAGTATTAACTACTTCAATAATGATTTCCGGGGCTTTCGAACCAAAAAACCTCAGATTTCTTTTAAGCTCAATACCTAAAGCCTCTGTTTTCGGAGGCTTCCCGAAATACTTAATTAAAGCACCACCCTTGAATGGCTTATCTACACTAACCCTCAACCCTCTTTTTCGAAGTTTCTCTACAATTTTCTCTAAAACATTCCTACTTACTGAAGAATACCCGTTAGTTGATAAGCAAACATCAGGCCATACGCTAATATTCTTCATTCCATGAACATCTATTATATATTTAATCTTCCCTTCATTAACAAGTTGCTCAATTCTCCTCCATAATGGCGTTTTCCTACCATACTCCTTATTTAAATTGTAATAAGGAATGTTTAAGCCATCAACATGGTCAACCTTACTTATCGTTGGAAGTACTGCCCAACTATTTGTTGCAATAGCTGCCTTAAACGCTATTTCCCACGTTAAAAAATCAACTGCTGATCTTGAAGGTATAAGTTCTGAGAAAGCATATTCTAAACCAAGCTCTTTAATTTTACCCACAATATCCTTAAACCTGTCCGTACCGAAACCGTGAAGAGCAGTTATTAATACAGGTTTCTTACCTGAAACTTCAACATACCCTTCAATTACGTTCAGATTCACTAAATAACCCTCCAATAGCCTCAGAGACTAAGTTAGTATATTTAAGTTATTCCAAACATTTTTGAGAAACAAAGTAGTATAGTAGTATGATGTAGGGAAAGCCATGAGGAAGAGAAAAGTAAAGGTTACTTTAAGTGAAGATATTCTTAAGCTTATAGTTGAAGGTAAAGTGAAGTTAGTTAAAGATGTGAAAATAAAGTATGGTAAATATAAAATTATTAAAAGATATGTTCCTAAGAAGTGAAAATACAATGGCTGTTAGAGTTAAATTGAGAATTTCTAGAAGAAGTAAGAACATATCAGAGACACTTATAGTACTGGTCAACGGCAGTGCGGAAAGCGAGGAACCAGTAATAGCCGTTACGCCGGACACAGCCTTAAAACTTGGCTTCTCACTTAACGACTTCGAATTAGTTGAAGTAGAGTTAGCTTCAGGCAAAACATATAATCTTATTTCGAAGGAAAAGGTCGTATTAGAGCTATTAGATGAAAAAGGACGTGTTCTCTCAACAACATACGCATACTTAACTGTAGATGATAACCTCACAGAACCATTAATAACCGATGCTGCAATTGATGAGTTAGGGATACAAGTCATTAGTTTTAAAAAAGGTTTATGGAGGCATCTTAACGACCCTACAAATGTAGTTAGAAAAAGCGCTAAATAATATTATTTTAAAAACTCATGGAGTTTAGTTATTCATGAGTGTACAAAGAATTTTATGCATAGGGGAACTTATGGTTGGCTTAAGAAAACTTGAAAAGGGCTTCTTAACTGAAGGTTCAGAATTCAAATTAATAGTTGAAGGATTGCCCGCTAAGGTTGCTTTAGAACTAGCTTCAATGGGTTTTAAAGTTGATTTAGCTGGAGCCGTAGGCGACGACGCTTTAGGTAAATCCCTAATTACATTCTTAAAGAACAATGGAGTTAATATTGATAATATCGTAGTTAAAAGAGGTTTAAGAACAACAGTTGTAGTACTGATTAACGACATTTTAAAAATATACTTTAGGAAACCCTATGCTACTACAGCAGACACAGAGTTTTCGCTAAACGATATTAGTTTAAGTAGGTTATCGAATATTAACTTACTTTACACATCAGCTTATGCTTTAATGGAGAAACCACTAGGTCATACGGTATTTTACATTGTGAAGCATTTATGGAAAAACAATGTTAAAATAGTTTTACACATAAATTTCCACACCTATGAAGATAAATTTCTAAGCCTTAGAGAACTAAGAGGTATTTTAAAGTACTCTTCAAATATAATTTTAAGTTATCGAGAACTCGATAGATTACTTAAAACATCCAAAGTTAAAACAGCTGCACAAACAATATTTAGAAAGTTTCCTGCAGTTGAAAACGTAGCTATCACAGCACAAGGAAGAATGTATGTTCACATAAGGGGTGTAGGTGAAAAAGTTTTTAATATAAGGGAAGCTGATGAGTCAAAATTTGCCGCATTATTTATTAAAAACATAATTACTTAGAAATAATCTTAAATTAAAATGCGAACCATAAATGTGATGAGCGATGGATAAAGCAGCTCTTTACGGGAAATTAAATGTAGCTAAAGTAGTTATTGATGGTGAGAACGTTTCTATAAATATATTTAGCGATGTTCTTGTTAAAGAGTATCCATTAGTAATTAAAATTAACGGTGTTGAAATTAGGAGGTACATTGTTTCTGAAACTATGTTAAAAGAATTTATTATAGGAAACCTCTTTTCGCTAGGTATAGTTAATAATTTATCAGAAATTAAGTCTGTTTCATTTAAGGGAAACGAAGTTGACATAAAGCTTGACCCTAAAGCTTTAAGAAGAATTCCTATCTTAACCATAACGCCATCATGTGGTGAGCAAGTACTACCAGAAATCAGTGGTGATAAATTAGCGATTAACACTAAAATTAGAGCGGAAAACGTTTTAGAAGCAATTAAGCAAATGTTCACTTCCTCAGACGTTTTCAAAGAGACTGGTGGAACACATGTTTCCTCACTTTTCGACATAGATACTTCAAGAACTCTCATAGTAGTTGAAGACCTAGGTAGACATAATGCTGCAGATAAAGTATTGGGTTGGGGTATTTTAAGAGGAGTATCCTTTGAAAAAGTGGCTATAGTTACTTCGGGTAGGGTTTTCAGCGATTTAGTAGTGAAAGCTTTTAGAATAGGGACTCCCATAATAATTTCTAAATCTGCCCCATCATATGATGCTGCTTTGAGTGCAAGAAAATACGGAATAACATTGATAGGATTTGCTAGAGGAAATAGGTTTAACGTTTATTCTGAACCCGGAAGAATAGTGGAACTAGAAAACATAGTTTTGGAAGATTAAAATGCTTTATCAACTTATAAGAGACGAAATCCTAAGAACATATGAAGCAGCAAAGAAAACATATGAGAACATAAAGTTTTCCCTCGAAGAGGCATACGTTGTAGGCTCAGGGGATTCGTATGCAGCAGCACTAATTATTCAAGGAGTTACTAACAATAAATTCATAGCATTGGATCCTTATGAAGCACAGTTCAGTATTAAACCACATAAGGTGTACGTTGTCGTTTCAGTTTCAGGTAAAACAAGAGAGAATATAGAGTTAGCAATTAAAGTTAGAGAAAGCGGAGGTAAGGTAATCGCTATCACAGCTAATCCTAAATCTAAATTAGCTCAAAAAGCTAGCGAAATAATTCCCATAGACTACTCTCCACCAAACCTTCCAATACCTGGAACTCTCTCATTCACATTGTCCTTAATAGCTCTCTACGCGTTAGCTAATTTAGACGTTAATTTTGAAAAGCTTAAGAATCCAGAGCTTAAGGCTTTGAAGGGATTGGAGCCAATATTCATAGGTACATTAGGAGGCTATGGTGTTGCATACTATTCAGCTTTAAAATTCTATGAAGTTTTTGGCTCCAAAGCCAGATTCGAAAGAACAGAGCAATTTTGTCATGCTACAATATTTAGTGTGAGAGAAAATGATCAAGTAATATTTTATCCCTCAGATAATGATAGAAGAGCGAGAGAAGTTGCTGAAGCTATTAGTGAAAAATACAACTTAGTCATATACGATAGATGTGAAAAACATATGAAACACCTATGTCAAATAGTTGATTTCCAAACGAGTTTAGCCGAATACATTAAGGAGTTAGGATTAGAAAAACCCTATTTCACTATAGCAAAAGGTGTTTTAGATGTAAGCAGTAACCTCATATACTAACTTCACTTGCACTAATGGGCTAAGACCCCTTTTAATTTCCCTTATTAAATTACAAATAGTTAAGGCCTAACAACATTCCTAGATTTCCCCTTCAAAATACTTCTTAAAGAACCCTACATATTTAAAACCGTCATCCGGAAACATGAGAACAAATACTCCTTCAGCACCTTCCTTAACTAATTTCTTAAACGACCAATAAACAGCCCCGGAGCTTAAACCTATTAGTATGCCTTCCTTCCTAGCTACTTCTATTGATGACTCCACAGCATCTCTTAATGTAACATCTATCAAACCGTCTATTTGTACTTGGAAAAACCACTTAGGCTTTGTTTCAATTCTCTTAATTCCAGGTATGCTATGGCCTTTAGCTGGCTGAACAGCATATACTTTTGTTTTACCGAAAACTTCCTTAATTCTCTTTGAAATGGCAGCTACATGGCCTGACGTGCCTGTTCCGCAAACTACGTAGTCTGGTGTTTTCTTTAAAGCTTTCATTTGCTCTACGATTTCTTTAGCTGTGGTTTCATAATGCATTTTGAAGTTAACGTCGTTTTCGAATTGGTTAAGATTGGTTGCACCAATTTCTTCAGCGTGTTTTCGTACATAATTCCAAAACTCCGGACCTATGGTTTCATATTCTGTAGTAACGTATTCTGCTCCGAAAACTTTAAGCAATATAGGGACAGTTTCTGAAACTTTCTTTGGAAGGTAGGCTCTAAACTCTCTATCGTAAATTCTTGAAAGCGCTGCTAACGCTAAGCTTGTATTTCCTGAGGAAGCTTCTTCAATAACATCTTTAAGTAAACCTTTATCATAAGCATCTTTAATCATGGCCCAAGATATTCTATCTTTAATACTTCTACTGTATGGATTGTAGAATTCAAGCTTAGCCCAAACCTCTACCCTACCTATCGATGACTTTGAAAGCTTAACTAATGGTGTTGGCAAATTACCTATAAATAATTCTAAAGTGTTTTCAAATATTCTATATTTCCAAAGCTCTTTTTCCATGAGCTCAACCTCTTCCTTTAAATACGTATGGTTAGAGCTTAATAGTTATTCGTCACTAGAATCTAGTGGTTAAAATAGGTTAAAATAAGAAAATAATATTAACGCCGTTAAAGGTGATAGAAAATTACATTAAAGGAAAAAGTCATAGACTTAACAGGTAAGTCATCAGAATGTAGAGATCATCCAGTTCTAGACTTAACTAAAACATTCAATAATATGAAGAAAGGTGAAAGAGTAAGATTCATAGTGGATTCCATGGAAATTCCCTTAGAAATAGTAATTACACTAGCTAAAGTGAGAAACATAAGCATAAGCATCGTTGAATCTAAGGGTAACAGATTAATTTTCGTTGCTGAGAAGAAATAGAACTACGTATTAAATGACCTATTTCGACTACTAAGCGCTAGATAAGCGTTAGGTAATTTAAACATCATTAATCATTTATTTTTAGGAGGCAAACTATGAGTTTAAAGTATGAAACAATAATTGATGGTAAAATAGTTAAAGCAGTATATGTAGCTAAAGACGGCGTAATAAACGAAGTATGGCCTCCGAGAAGTTTAGACAAAAAGACAGAGGATATGCTTAAGAAATATGTGCTTTCTTCACCAAGAAAGTTTATAATGCTTACAGGAAGTTCATTACAGCACATATTTCTAAGTATAAAACATAGTGAAAAGAATATAATATTGAAAATCTCTAAGGGAGTTCGTCCAGAGAAAATACTTCAAAAAGTAGCTATAGTACTTATAACATTAAAGCATTCATATAACTAATTCAACAACATGCAAACCCATGTTTATAGCGGTATATGATATATATGATGAAAAAATTACTCCTAGAATTATTGAAAACGCTGCTTTATCGTAGCTTATATTGAACAGTTTTGCCACTAAAGCTCCGGTCCACGCTCCACTTCCAGGTAAAGGTATAGTTATGAACAAAATAAGCCCTGGAACACCGTATTTTTCAACATACTTCCTAGACTTATTGCGAATATAGTTAACATACTTAAAGTAGAATGCTCTTATAAGCCTAGATCTGAAGGGGAATGCTTTTCCCTCCTTAATTTTCTCTTCCACTTTATCTAGAATCCAGTAAAGAGCAATACCTATGAGTATTGTTGGTATAGAAATTGCTAGAGGAATTATAGGTGACTTAATATTTAAAGCGATCATCACATATGCAACGGCAACTCTAGCTTCAAAACCAGGAGCAATAGTTATTATGAGAACTTTTAGTGCCTCTTCCAACATTGTAGTGTAGCCTCAAATAACTTTCAAGGAAATTTTCATTTTAATCTCACATGCTTTACATACCTCCTTAGCTGAAGGCTCACCACATATTTTACATTCAGTAAATTTGTACATTTTGTATCTAGATAGTTTCTTTCTCATTTCATCGATTTTAATCATTAACCTATATTTAAAACCGGAATTTTCGGCTTCAACTTTGTTTAAAAACTTTCTAATATCCCACCTTAATGAGTAAGGGGCATAAGGGCATTCAACGTAAGGGGTTTCTAAACCAACTATTATTGAATGTATTAATGACTCTTTCTCATACATATAGTGTAAGGGCCTAATCCTTGGAACAAGTTTTGGATGATCAGCTTTTACTATTATGCCACCACGTATTAGGGATTGAAAATCGCCTCTAATAATGTTCATAATGGCTGTTTGCAAGTCATCATCTAGATTATGCCCTGTAACCAAGTATTCTGCTCCAAGTTCTCTTGAAACTTTATTTAAAAGATAACGTCTAATAACCCCACATACTGTACATGGTTTCCAATCTATTTTACCATCAAAAAACAGTTTTGCTGCATCATCTACTGTGAAACTAAAAGCGTTTTTAACATCAACTAAGAGGTATTCTACGCCTAGTTTTTCAGCAACATTCTTTAAAGCTTTAATCGTATGTTCTCTGTAGCCAGAAATTCCTTCATTAATTAGTAATGCTTTAACTTCAAAACCATATTTTTCTGAAAGCTTCTTCATAACGTAAAGCGCGTTTAAACTATCCTTACCCCCTGAGGTCGCTACAGTAAATAGTTTACCTGAAATCCCAGAGAGAACACCTGCTTTAGAAAGCGTTCTTTCGGCCTTCTCTAAGAAATAATTTTGAAAACATTTTTTACAGAAATACCTTCCCTCATAAGCTACTTTAATAATGGCTTTCTCCTTTCCACATATTGAGCAAAGAGGCATTTCTATGATCACTTTTCTATAGTTCTAAATGGACATATTTTAGCGTAGAAACAGTACTTACATTCCCATGACCATCTTGGATGCATGCTATTATGTATTGTTTCAACAACTAGTGATTCAACATCTAACGGTTTCTTTTCAATATAAAATTCGGCTAGTCTATCAGGAGTCACATACAGTAGAAGGCCTGCTTTTCTATCGAAAATATTAAGATAAATTTGTAACTGCATTAAATGGTGGTCATGAGGTATTCCTAGGTCGCTTCTCGCTGTTTTTATTTCAACAACATAGTTTTCATTTAGAGCATCAACTCTTCCTTTAATCTTAACTTCTCTGTTATCTATAGACACTTCTTTTTCAAACTCTACTTCCACTTGAAAACCCTCTTCCTTAAGAAAACTTTCAATACCTATGTGTACCATGTCACCCAATATGTGAGCTGGTTCAAACTTAAATGCTAATTCAGGATACCTTATTCTGAATTCCCTTTTTTGACTACATGAAACCATATCCGTAACGTAAACTATGTTAGGGTTTGTTGCATCCTTAAAATGCTCTTTGTAATCGCTTAAAACTCTTCGATAAAGTTTTTCCATAACTATGTTTGATGCTTTAAACTTCTCTGTTAAATGCAATTTACAATACACCTTATCTTCTACTCTTATTACAGGTAATTTAAAACTAACTTTACTTAGTGGTTACCTAGCGAGAATACTTTTGTTAAAGCATTAAATTCTCGTTAATTGAAATTATTATTAGTAATTTCTTCTAAATAATATATATTACTGATACTTCTTCATAACCATGAACTACGATATTTAAGGAGAGCAGGTGTTAAGGAAGATGAGAAGGTTTCAAACCAAAGCTATCCATGGACATGTATTTTACGATGAAAAGTATGGAGCCTTTATCACACCGATATATCAAAGTGTTGTTTATGAGCAATTCGATAGAAAAACGGGCAAGTTAAGATTAACTGATAGAGGATTTGAGTTAAAGTATTCACGAGAGGAAAATCCAACCGTTAGAATGCTTGAAAGAGTTTTAGCTAAGCTTGAAGAAACGTATGATTCCATAGCGTTTAACAGTGGTATGGCGTCTATTTCCTCAACACTCTTCTCCCTTATACATTATGGAAGCGTTATCCTTGTACCTTATGAGGTTTATGGAACAACATTGCATCTCATAGATAATATGGGTAAGTTTGGTGTTAAAGTAGTTAAGATTTATCCTTCAACAGAAGCTATAATCGAGAATATTAGCGAAAACATAGATGTTATTTTCATAGAAACAATAACTAATCCTACATTAAAAGTATTGGATGTTGAGCAAATAGCTAAAGTAGCTAGAGAAGTTGGAGCAAAACTCATTGTTGACAACACATTTGCATCTCCCGTAATATTTAATCCCATAAACGCTGGAGCACATGTAGTTGTTCATAGTGCAACTAAGTACTTAGCAGGACATAATGATGTATTAGGCGGTTTTTCAGCTATAGATGATGTAGAATTGATTAGGGAGATATGGGATTGGCGTAGAAAGCTTGGCTCAATAATTCAGCCATTAGAAGCTTATCTTATACTTAGAGGAATTAAAACGCTTGAAATAAGATTTAAGAAACATAGTGAAAATGCACTAGCCATTGCCGAGTTTCTTCGAGAACACCCTAAAGTTGTTGAGGTATTCTATCCCGGATTAAAAGATAGTCCATACTATAGTTTGGCTTGTAAAATGTTTAAGAAAAGACTTTTCGGAGGAGTCGTTTCATTCAGGGTTAAGGGTAGTATGGAAGATGCGAAAAAGGTTCTTCTTTCAACATCAATTATTAAGCCTTCTCCAAGTCTTGGTGGAGCAGAGTCACTTATGACTCTTCCAGCTCTAAGTTCAGCTAAGTATATTCCGAAAGAATATAGGGAACATGTAGGCATCTCTGATAATCTTCTAAGACTTTCTGTGGGGTTAGAAGATGTCGACGACATTATTGAAGATTTAGATAAGGCACTGTCAAACTTAAAGTGATAGTAAAGCAATACTCCTTATAACATCCGCTACATCCTCGCATCTATCCTCTGCGTTTTCTATAGAATCTATTGTTTCCTTAGCTATAATGCATGATGAAGCCTCTGTTTTATCGCACCATTCAAGTACTTTAGCTAATCCTCCCACACGTATCTCGTCAACTTCTTCTTCAAGACTCTCTATTTTATCAGCTATTTCGAGGGCCTCCTTAGGGTTCTCGTAAATCTCCATTATAGCGTCTTTTATTAGAAGAGTTGACTCATAAACTTTAGAAGCCATTTCGTAAAGTATTTTTAAAATTTCCTCAGGTATTTTAGCCGAAGACGGAAGCATAAGTTTTCGTGAAGCAGATTTTACGTACGCGGCAATATCGTCAGCTGTTAATACAAGTCTTATAAGGTCCTCCCTATCTATTGGGTGAAATATTCCTTTAGAAAGTTCAGCGATAATGCTTCTTTTTATTTCATCAGCTTCTCTTTCTAAATTAAAGACTTTTCTATATTCTTCTCCAGCTTTCTCCCTATTCTTTCTAATACAGTTCTCTAAAAGCTTTTTAAGATGAGCAGTTTCCTCTATGACCTTATTTATATGTGATAGACATAAAGCAATTATTTCTCTTTGCCTTCTTCTCCCAATCCAAGCCCATGTTGTGGCCATATTTTAAAACACCTACATGATTAACTTTACTAAACCACGGGAAATAAGTTTGAAGCTAAAATGTAAACTGCAAAGCTTAAAAACGCAGCAATAGGAACTGTTAGTATCCATGAGATTATAATGTATCCTACAACTTTCCAGTCAACACCCTTTAAGCTTCTATTTTTAGCTATTCCTACACCTATTACTGAGGATACACTAGCATGAGTTGTTGAAATAGGCATTCCATAATTATACAGTAGCTTAGGTATTGTGCTAAAGCCCCATACAATAATAGCGTTTGAAAAAACAGCTGCTGAAGCTGAAATATAATCTAGCCTTGTTATTTTAAATCCGACAGTGTTTATTACCTTGTATCCCCACGTTAAGGCGCCTACAGTTATTCCTACAGCTCCAAGTAGCGCTAAATAGAACATTGTTGTCATATCAGGTGTTCCCATAACTTTTGAAGCTACCGTAATGTACACTCCAGTAGCATTTCCTACGTCATTGGTTCCGAAAGCGTACGCGGAAAATGCTAAATTAAACAATAGGAAGCCTTTAAAGAACTTATCAACATTTTTACCTTTAGATATAAGGTATTTAGCTACTTTTTCTAATGCAAAATATATTGTTATGCTAAGTATTATAGCTAAAAGAGGAGAAGTTATCCAGCTAAGAATAACCATGTAAACTACTTTCCAATTTATTCTCATAACGCCTTGAGTATACATGTAAGCTAAACCTATACCTAAAACCGCACCAACACTACTATGAGTTGTTGAAACAGGTAACCCCTTCCAAGTAACAAAAGTTATCCATAAACCTGCCATAAGGGAAGCTATTAATGCGCCTAACGGGTCAATATCTTTAACAACACCTTTACCTATAGTTTTCATAACCATGTATCCTTGAACAATAGCTCCTAATGCTGCAAAAATAGAGAACATAATTAACGCTTTCTTAATACTTATTGCTCCAGATCCTACAGCAGTATTTGTTGGGTTTGCAGCGTCATTTGCTCCAAGGTTCCATGCTATGTAGAAGGCAAATACTAAGCCAAGAAGTAAGTACAATGTTTCCATCGAAATAATTAACAATACAGCATTACACCTTACGTCATCAGCTTTACCATATTTGCTTCAAAGCTAGTGTCTTTACTCGAAAAATTTAAACATTATCTTAAAGACTATACTTAGCTATACTTAAACTCTAATAAGTGATAAACCGTATCCTTTCTTAAGCTTTAACTTCCAGCGCTCCTTAACTCTAATTATACCTTTTCTCCTCATTTCATCAATTATTTTAGCTAATCTTTCCTGCTTAATCCAGTCTCCATAAATTTTTCCCGAACCATAAATTTTCATTATAAATTTCTTTATCTTGTAAGGTATTTTTCCTGGCGGAGCATTTTCTAAAGGTGAGCCAGGTAGTGGAAGGAACGTGTGTGCATGAATTCTTACTCCAAGCTTAACTAAATTCTCCATAAGTTTTATTGATTTTTCAACATCTTCCTCTGTTTCATTTGGAAAACCAAATATGAAATCAACATCAACATTAAAACCTGCTTTCAACGCTGCTTCTACCGCTGAAACTACATCCTCAACGCTGTGTCCCCTCCTAAGAATTCTGAGAATTCTTTCGCTCCCGCTTTGCGCACCAATGATTATTTTCCTATTATCAACATGTTTTTTAAGGAGTTTAGCTAGGTCGAATGTTAAAAATTCAGGCCTTATTTCACTAGGGAAGGATCCTAGAAAAACTCTTCCACCATACCTTCTCTTTAAGAGACTAAGTGAATCTAAAAGTTCCACCAAGGAATTAACATTAGGTTTTAATCCGTCAACACTACCGTAAGCTAAAGCATTAGGTGTTATAAATCTTAAATCTCTTAGCCCATGCTTCCAAAATATTTCAGCATATTTCAATACATTATTAATGCTTCGGTGCCTAGGAATAAACCCGTGAATAAATGGTGTTTGACAATAACCGCATTGGAAAGGACAGCCCCTGGTTAGCTCTATAGGATTAAACATTCTCCTCCAATAAGGGAATGGAGGATAGGTATCTAACGAAATAGGTTCCACTCTTCCATTAAAGAAGTATTCTCCATGTTCCCTGTAGGCTATTCCCGGAATGGAAAATGGATCCCCTTTATCAACAATTTCACTAATGAATTGGGTAAATGTTTTCTCAGACTCTCCTAGGAACACTGCATCAAATCCTAAGTTTAACGTACCTACAGGATCCCCTGTTGCATGGGGGCCTCCAGCAACCATTATTACATTATTGCCTTTATTTTTTGAAAGATAGGTTATTAACCATAGGATTCTGTGAAGAAATGTTGTAAGTAAGCTAAACCCTACAATAACCCTCCTATATGCTTTAGCTATGGAAAATAGCTTAAAAAAGAAGTTTTCATTCTCACTAATTAAGAATAAATCAACATTAGAAACCTCAGTATCTATAGCTGATATTAATGCGTGAATACTATACTTACACTGCTTAGAATAATACAGTGCAACAGTAACATCTTTCATTGCTAATTAAGCTAACCTCCACATGACTGCGTATTACCCGGTATTACCTTAGTACTTATAGTGTTAATAAATTCATTGTTAAAACTTAAATATTATGGCAAAGATAATAGCTAAAGGACGGTCTTTAGGGTGATTTAGCTGTGAAGAGGAAAGCTATTTCACCCGTAATAGCAACACTACTGCTAATACTAATAGCAATAGCAGCAAGCATACTAGTCTACGTATGGGTAACAGGTTATGCTTCCTCAATAACAGGTGCTGAGACAATACAGTTACAGGAGAGAATAAAGGTAGATGCTGTTAGCGCACCTAATGGGACAGCTGGCGCAAACGTGACCATATATGTGAGAAACATTGGTAACGTTGAAGTTAACGTTACCAGCGCTTACATAATAGATTCAATTACATCAGCCGTTGTAGGGTATAATGATACAAACTGTACATTAGCCACAGGACAAGTAAGGTCGCTTAATGTAACATTAACGAGCAATTTAACTGTAGGAAGAACGTACATAGCGAAGGTAGTGACTAAGAACGGCGTAGAAGCAACATATTCCTTCGTTTATAGGGAGTAGTAAGCTAAAGGTTAATGTTTATTTTTTAAATTTAAACCAAAGTTTTACAATTACAATTTAAGCTTATACTAAACCCGTTTTTTCCAGAAACATCGTCATTATTTTATCTAATGTTGGATTGCTTAATTCTCTTAAATAGTAGTTTACTTTTGCGAAAGGCTTATTCAAGTTTATGATTTTATGTAGCTTCGTTGGCGTACCTAAGATTACGGATTCTGCTGGAACCTTCTTCAACGTTTCTTCTAAATCCTTTAATTGCCTATTATTGTAACCTATTGTTGGAATTACTTCTTTTAAGTGAGGATATTTCATATAGACTTGTTTTAATGTACCTACAGCATATGGTTTTGGATTAATTATTTTTGCCCCCAACTGTTTTGCCGCCATGTATCCTGCACCAAAACCTAGCCCTCCATGAGTTACTGTTGGGCCATCTTCTACAATTACAACTTTTCTCCCTTTTACAAGTCCAGGTTTATCTACGGAGATTTCAGATGATGCCTTAATTATTGTTGCTTTAGGATTAACTTTTTTAACGTTATACACTATTTTATTTACATTCTCCTCAGATGCAACATTTACTTTATTTATTACTACTATGTCGGCCATTCTAACATTTACTTCTCCAGGATAAGTTCCCACTTCCTGCCCCGGCCTTAGAGCATCTGCTACAACAATATGTAAGTCTGGTTTGAAGAACGGTACGTCATTGTTTCCTCCATCCCAAAGTATTATATCCGCTTCTTTCTCAGCCTCCCTTAAAACTTTCTCATAGTCTATCCCTGCATAAACAACTACTCCCATGTCTATGTAGTGCTCGTATTCCTCCCTTTCCTCAATGGTGCATCCGTAGTAATCTAAATCCTCATACGTTCTAAATTTTTGAATTCTCTGTTTAAGAAAATCTCCATAAGCCATCGGATGCCTTACTACAGCCACCTTAATACCTTTTTCCCTAAGTATTTCAACTATTTTCCTACTTACCGTACTTTTACCGGACCCCGTTCTAACAGCAGTAACTGCTATCACGGGTTTAGATGATTTTAGCATTGTTGACCCAGGTCCAAGAAGCCAAAAGTCTGCACCTGCTGCTAATACTTCAGAAAATTTATGACCGACGTCTTCATGTGCTAAATCACTATATGATAGAACAACAACGTCTACCCTATAGTCTCTAATTAGCTTTGTTAGCATCGATTCGGGATATATAGGTATACCTTCCGGGTATAGAGGTCCAGCTAGTTCTGGAGGATACTTTCTATTTTCGATCCCGGGAATCTGTGATGCTGTAAAAGCAATTACTTCATAGTCAGGATTGTTTCTAAAGAATACGTTAAAATTATGGAAATCTCTTCCGCCAGCACCCATTATTATAACTTTTTTCCGTTTAGCCATGCATATAACCGCTTACGCATTAAGAAAGCAATTTACTATATTTTTTATGTTGAAAAAATTCCGTTAAAAAGAAAATTTATAGAATATTTTCTACACAGTAAAAAATACTACATTAAATATTTTTTCATTGAATCATTTAGCAACATAAGTTACATGAACTATTATGAATCATGGACTTACCATTTAATTAGGCTATTAAAAATTTTACAAGGAGAAAACGTTTAGACAGCTTCTTTTAAGTATTTACCGTATTCACCGCTTTCCTCTCCTCCAATATCCAGCATCTTCCAACCTTTAGGGCATCCTTTTCCAAATCTTATAGGTTTCTTAAGCCTACTGAGCAATACTACTCTACTAGGTATGCTTTCCGAAACTACAGGATAAGATGATTCCTCAGCTACTTTTTTGGCGAACTCCCTTACTTCAGCATGTGATGGCATAGCTTCTCTTGGAAGTCTTTTAGTAGAAGCACCAACATGCATATATGCTTTCACTTCAACATATGTTGGCTGAGCTAAGTCTATTAGCTTAGCAAATCCTTTAGCGTCTTTACCGCTCATGTTTATTCCCTTCATAACAGTTATTCTCATAACTGTAGGACATGTGAAACTCGGTAATATTTCGAGAGATTTTAGAGAAAGTTCCCAAGCCCTAGGAGCTAACGGTACATTTAGCTTCTGATACATTTCCTTATTCCAAGCTTCAAATGAAACATATAATTGACTAGGTTCCTCCTCGAGATTAGCTAAAATATCAGGCCTAATAGCTCTAGTTACGACGAAAGTAGTTAGCCCCCTACGGTGAAATTCTTGAATAAGCTCTCCAAGTCTAGGATATAAGAGGGGTTCTCCAGTAAGGCTTATTGCTACATGCTTTGGCTCATATGCTTCGTTAAGTAATTTCTTATTGGCTTTGGGATTACCTTTATATCCTGAGAGAATTCTATACCACTCTCTAAATATTCCTTCAACTATTTCTTCAGGTTCATCTATTACTGGAAGCCTTGTTTCATCCCATTCTATACCTACATCTTGCGGTCTAAATCTCCAACAGTGAATACAAGCATTCCAGCACCATAAAATAGCCGGAGACATTTGAATGCATCTATGGCTTTCGATACCATAGAACTTACATTTGTAGCAAAATCTGTTTTCTAGAAGCGCTGCTTTAGTCCAATGACAAATCTTTACAGCGCTGTGATGCCCAACTATATGGTACTTTTGCTTTCTAAGTATAGCGAAAAGTGCCTTATAGGGATCCTTTTTAGCCTCCTCATAGTTTATTTGGATCCTTTTCCTTCTAACCATAGCGTATCACTTCCTTCTTCACTTACACTTGATACCTACATGTACGAAAATATATATTATTTAGTTGAATAGTGTTGAAAAATATCAAATTATTATTTGAACAATGTTTAATTAGATAATGTACGTTACATTGTAAATATTGTCATTTACGTTAAAGCAAGCACTTTATAAGGTACTTTCTTAACTATTAGTTTAGGTTATGATGATAGGCGGGCTTACCCGACGCATAATGATATGTGAGGAGTGCGGTCGTATCTGAAGTTTAGCTACCATAAATTATCCATTCTTTCTCTTCACCTTTCTCTTCAAGAGATACCTTCTTATTACTTATGGAAAATATTATGCCCTCAAGGAATCCTTTTAAAAGAAATCCGTCTATCAAAACGTCTTTTATTTTGAAAGTAACGTCTCCTGTTTCAACATTAAACCTTGCTACATCATAGTCTTTTATCCACCCAAACGCTTTGAGAGATTCAAAAGCGAAGTGCATGAATAATAAGTTATTGTTAAGGTACTTTAAAAGCTCTCCCCATAGCGTTACGAATTTCTTTCCATACTCAAACCCCATGAAGTACAGGAAAACGTCTTTTGCTTTACCGAATCTCTGTGTTAAACCATCAAGTATCATATCCCATGTTGACTTCGTGAACATTATTATTGGTTCGAAGTGCATTTCAATAGAATAATTGAAGTCTGGAGTTACAACATTACCTATTTCCTTATGTCCCACATGAATCTCTACAATATCGTTTATTTGGTTAAGAATATTCTTTAGTTCTCTTTCATCAAGGTTAGAGTTTGTTAAGTCAGCTAGAAAAACCCATGAACCAATTTCCTCGCCTACCTCTACACTATGTATTCCCGTTAATATCTTTACGCCGTGCTCCCTTAGCACGCTAGATATTTTGTGGAGAACATCTACTCCGAATCTAAGCCTTAACCCAATAAACGTTAAGCTCCTACCTTCCTTATTCATCACCGTTCTAGGAAGCCGAACTTTTATCTCAGGTTCTCTTCTAGACTGTGTACTCAAATTTCAAACACCTAATATTACCATTATTCGATACTCTAGAAATAAACGTTATCTCAGTTTGTAATTATATCATCAATAATTTATTTAGGCTTCTCTTTCATTAGCGTAAATGGGTTAATAGGGCAAGCTACATAATTGCACATAGCATGTCTTGAAGCCCAGAATTGGTGAAAAATAAGCCACCAAACACCATAGCTTCCAATAATCTTAAGCATGTTTAATAAGTTACTTGCTAAGTATGACGAGTAAATGTCAGTAACCATTATGGCTAAAGCTACTGCCCAAACGGGTGCTTCTTGAAGAACTGCTTTTGCTCTATACTTAAGCAATTTTAATCCCATGTATCCAAAACCTAAAGCCCAAGCTGCTACCGCTAAATGTAGTGGAAGATTACTAACGTAATATTTTATTTGAGCTATTGAAATTACTAATAAAGTAGCTAGTAGCGGAATCATATGTAACGCATATCTCATAATGTTCCTATAGTATTGTATAATGGCATATGTTGTTGGTAATTCTCCAGAAGTATAGTCATCAAGTCTATACATGGCTAGTGAAGCTCTATATACGAATCCCACCAGTAATAAGCCTATTAACCACACTAGTGTAGGATAGTTTGTAACGGAAAAATACCCCACGCTATAACTTAGCATGAAACCGAAGACCGCGTAAAATTCATTATGGCTTTCTACATAAAGTTTCGCAGCCCTAATTGCAACAACGCCTAAAAGTAGAAGCCACCATCTCTGAGTAAACATTATTATTATCGCTAATATTGCAGCTAAAATTATTGACATTCGAGACATTTTCTTAGCTTGTTTTTCCGAAACACTTACTTCGCTTCTGAAAGCTGAAAAGCCTCCTTTATCATGTATTACATCTAATGAGTGCTGGTAAAGCCCTTGAATTACGAGCATCCCAAAAACGCCAGCTATGAAAGCTACCCATGTGTTTAATGACAGATCACCTAGCTTAGAGAGATACGCTAAGGAGAAACCTAAAATGGCGGGATACCATGATGTTCTAACTATAACGTCAAGGTAAATTAGCTTAGCTAAGCTCTTAATCATAAGATAATCACCAAAATAATAATAACTGCTAATATTAGGTAGTATAGGAAAGCTGAGAGAGTGTTTGGCTCCACAAAACCATACCTTTTAGCTCTACGTAGCTTCTTTTCAGACATGGTCTAGTGTTCCTCTATTCCAAATATCTTCTTTAAAAGAAACCTTCTTGAAATAATGGCTTTAGGTTTACCTTTATCATCAACAATTATTATATGAGATATTCTATATTTACTCATTAAATCTATGGCGTCACGTACCTTTGCTGAATCTTTCAGTGATATAGGATTTCTCGTCATAATTTCTCTAACAGTTATTTTCTCAGGTTTTGGACGCTTAGGTACAGCTAAAAGTCTTAATCTATATGGAAGCTCTAAGCGGAGAATTTTAAGTAAATCAAGCTTAGTAATTATTCCAACAATTTTGCCTTTCCTTCCTACAACTACTGCCGCATCAGCTTTTTGCCTTTTAGCGGCATCTATGAATATTTCAACAGGCATGTCTTCTTCGACAGCAATTAAAGGTTGCAACTCCTCTATGTGTTCCCTTAATGTTGACTCAAGAATCTTCTCTATTTCTTCACGTTTAATTATGAAGAATGACAAGTCGTATCCCATATGTTAACGTTTTTCACCAGTAATTAGTATATTCCCTAAAACAATATATAGTATTTCTTTAAACTATCTTGAAGATTTCAACTTATATTTAAAAACCTTCTTTAAGAGAACAGGAGTACTCAATGAAGTAGCGTAAATTAAAAGTAATGTGCCAAAGTATAGTTCCTGTGTTATAGCCCCTATGGTTAAGCCAGTAACGGCTATTACCAGGTCAACACCAGCTCTAGGTATCATACCGATACCTATGGCTAAAGCCTCCTTCCACGTCATGCCTGAAAGTTTTGCTGCTAAACCGCAACCTACTATTTTCCCTATAACTCCTAAAGCTACAATAGTTAACCCTATTATGATCATCCTGTAGAAGCTACTTGATGCCAAAGCACTCCACGGGTTTAAAAGAATCCCTGCATACACGAAAAACAAAGGCGTTATTATGGATGATAAGAACTCCAACCTGTCCCTTATAGCACTTGAACCTGGAAGCTCAGATAACGCTAAACCTATAAAGAAAGCTCCAATTAAAGGTGAAAGTCTAAAGAAAGCTGAAAGTGTTGCTATAGATAAGCCTAAAATAAACACCGTTGTAAAAGCCGACTCATGCACCTTAAGTTTCCTAAGGAAATGCCCTATTTCCAAAGAAAACCTATGTGCCATGAAGGCTATGAGAAAAATGACTAATAAACCTATAATGATCGGGTATAGTCCTTCAATGCTTATTTTATTTTCTAAAACCATAGAATAAACAAGTGCTAAAACAATTATTCCATACACGTCATCAGCTACTGCGGCACCTAAAATAACATGCCCTTCCTTGGAATGCAAAATGTCGATCTCCATAAGTGTTCTAACAGTGACTCCAACAGATGTTGGCGTTAAGATAGCACCTAAAAATAGCATTGCTTTAATGTCGTATCCTGCAAAATAGGCGTACAAGAATCCAAGCATAAAACATGCTATTACACCCCCTAAAGCTACCAAGAGCACTTGGAAACCATACTTCCTAAACTCAGAAACATTACTCTCAATACCTGCGAGAAAGAGCAGAATAACTATTCCAACCCATGCTAAAGACTCTATATTTTCAGTTGTTGAAACAAGTCCTAAGACCGTTGGACCAACTAGAATTCCTGCGAGAAGATCTCCAAGAATTGTTGGTTGCCTTAAACGAGCCATAATTTCCTCTAAGATCTTCGCTACTAACAATACTATGGTTATGTCGAAAAGTATTAAGGCCTCCCTCATTCACCATACGCCACATTTCTCAAGATATTTCTAAAACAGAAAATAGAAACATATACGGGTTACTGTAGGATCTGTATAAACTATAAGGAACCAAAGTTTTCCAACTTGAAATAGTATGTAGAAATGGGGATTTCATTTACTAACTTTTCCACTATAGAGATGTTTTAGAAGTATTGGTGTAAGTACTGAAGAAGAGTATATTAGAAGCATTGTCCCGAAAAGAGTTTCCTGACTCACCATGTTTAAGGCTATTCCAGTAAAGGCTATTATTGAAGCAACTTCAGCCCTAGGAACCATGCCAATGCCTACTATGAGAGCTTCACGCCATGAGAAATGGAATATTTTTGCCGCAAATGCGCATCCCAGTATTTTTGAGAGAAAACCTATTATAACAAACACTAGTACGTAAGAGAGCGTATTAAAATTAAACGTTATTTCCTTAACACTTAATGTTAATCCTACTAGTGCAAAGTATACTGGAGTCATTAAAGCTGTAAGCGCTGAAAGTTTTTCTCTAAAAACATCTATTCCAGGCATTCTAGAAAATGCTAAGCCCATGAAGAACGCACCAACAATAGGGTTTAAATTCATGAAACCTACACCTATAGCGACGAAGAGTCCGTAAATAAATGTGAACACGAAGAATGCTTCTTCAGTTTTAAGCTCCTTTATTAGAAACCCTATCTTTGCTGCATGTTTCTCAGTAAGATAATATATCATAATTAGTATGCCTAAACCAATAAATGCTGTAGCAACGGTGAAAAACCCCGCCAAACCCTTTCCTCCTACAGCTACTGCATAAATTATTGCCAATACTAGTAAGCCATAGATATCGTCAAAAACTGCCGCACCCACTATTACATAGGCTTCCTTAGTTCCATAGGCATGAAGCTCCATAAATGTTTTAATTGTGACACCAACAGAGGTAGCTACGAGGATAGCTCCTATGAATAACGATTCATTAATGGTATAATGGAAAATTAATCCTAAAGTGAAACCTGAAATAAAGCTTATAACTACACCGCCTAAACCAACCACTGCGCCCATGAGACCATATCTCTTCATTTTCTTAATGTCTGTTTCAGAACCTGCAAGGAAAAGTAAAGACACCAAACCCAATGTTGCAATTATTTTAATAGATTCCGTAGGGCTAATTAAGCCCAGTATTGAAGGTCCCAAAACTATTCCTGCAAGAAAATCCCCTAAAACAGGAACTTGACCGTATTTAGCTAAGATTTCTTCGAAAACTTTAGCTAAAGCAATTATTAATACAATATTAAACAGTGCCGTAAGAACTTCGGGTTCCACAATTACATCACCCAAATTATACTGAAGTATCAGTAAAATTATGTTAAATTACTTATTCTTTTCGATTGATAAGGGTTTCAGCAAAAGACACTTTAACTTCATCGGATACCTGTTTTCTTTAAAGAAAAGCAAGTCTAACTTAATCACCTTTACCATTTCATACCTGCCTAACTTAATGGCTTTAAAGCGGTATTAAGAATTCTCTCCTAAAGAAACTAAGCCAAAATTGAATTCATTCTTACTAAGTTTAAATATACTGTTTTTGAGTTAGGAAAGAAGAAAGCCTAGTATTTAAGTTATATATTGCATGTTTCACATCCACCGGCATAATCTTCGGCTACAGCATTGTATTCTTTACTTCCAATCCTAAGTTTTAATGGTATGTTCCTTGATATTTTTATGGGTTTAGGTTTAAGTTTTAATGCTTTCTCCTTAAGACCAATATGTATTACTTGTTCCTTCTTAGACTTGTCTCTATAGACAGTTATTCCCTTGCACCCAAGTTTCCAAGAGTCAAAAAATACCTCTTCAACGTCTATGGGTGTTGCTTCATGCCTTAAGTTTACGGTTTTAGAAACTGCATTATCAACCCATCTTTGAAATACTGCTTGCATTCTAACATGGTCTATTGGCTTAATGTCATGTGCTACTTTAAATATTCTTCTAAGTTCTTCAGGAACCCAATTTATTGTTGAAAGCGTGCCTTTTTCAGCAATTTCCCAAAGCTTATCCTCCCGTAAAAGACCTCTTTTCAATAGTTCCCGTATTAATAGTTTATTTATCTCTAAAAATCTGCCAATACTTATCTGCCTTATAAAGACGACAGCGAATAGAGGCTCTATACCTGATGAGGTATTAGCAATAATACTTATGCTTCCTGTTGGAGCTATTGTAGTTACTGTAGCGTTTCTTAAACCATACTTCTTAATACCTTCTCTAACCTTGTCCCAGTCTATTAGTGGCCTTTCTGAAACAAGTTCTCTTGCTCTTTCTGAAACCTTAGAGAGATCAACTATTTTTTCAAGAGGAACTTGCGGTTCAAAGTTTAATTTTCCTTCAACAAAAATGCTTTCCTTAAAAGCTGGGAAGCTTCCCCTCTCCTTAGCTAACTCTACACTTGCCAACTTAGCATTGTACTCTATCCACTCCATAACCTTATCAGCTATGAAGAGGGCGTCTGGTGTGTCGTATGGTATTTTTAGTTTTATTAGCGTGTGTGCCCATCCCATTACTCCTAAGCCTATTTTCCTAGTTTTCTTAGTAGCTTCCTCAATCCTAAAATCAGGATACCTATTA
>Ga0180301_10000052_pt1 | contig 74029 bp, 113 predicted proteins | sample GuaBasSediGuay16_FD_121797 | JGI IMG/M metagenome (GOLD analysis project Ga0180301, IMG submission 121797) | Subseafloor sediment microbial communities from Guaymas Basin, Gulf of California, Mexico - Guay16, Core 4569-2, 12-15 cm | ecosystem: Environmental > Aquatic > Marine > Hydrothermal...
CATATATACACCTCAAAATTTTCCTATGGAAGCATGTGGAGAACAAATGGAAAAGTTTATATTTTCGTTTGTAATACACTATTATGACACTCCAAAAAACACTGTATGAATTTCTGGGTGTTAGGAAAGGTGGAGATGGTGGCAAACTCTTTAAAAACGAATTTGTTTTTACTAACAACTTTATACCAGACCATTTAATTGGCAGAAAAAAAGAACAGGAAGTAATAGCAAAGTATCTAAAAAATGCAGAGAACATAAATAAGCATATGTTAATATTTGGTAAAACAGGCACAGGAAAAACAGTTGTAGTAAGGTGGGTTATGAATAATTTTAATGGAAATATCATTTATAAAGATAATGAAAAAATAATTTACAAAGTTGGAGATAAAAAAGGCATTATCATGTATTTATCATGCAGGCAATATCCAACAAGATATAGGGTTGTTAATAAGATTGCACAGATAATCAGCGAAAACGATAAAAAAAGCCAGAACTGGAGTAAAGAGATAGAGAGGATAAGAACATTCTCAAAACTGTTAGATTTTATGATAATTATTTTGGATGAAATAGATTATGTTGATGATAAAGATAACTTATTGATTTCCACTTTTTCAAGATGGGGAGAGTTAGAAGAAAACACTATTTGCTCTCTTGTGCTTATATCTAATAAAATACACTTTTTACAGGAGTTGGAAAAGAGGGCATTTTCCTCATTTCAATGCCTGCAATTGCCATTCTATCCATACAATGCAGATGAACTACAACAGATATTGGAAAATAGAGCCAAACTTGGTATAAAGGATGGTGTTTTGGATGATGATATAATTCCCTACATTTCTGCAATAGTTTCAAGGGAAAGCGGAGATGCAAGGCAGGCGATAGGCATTCTTAAACTTGCTGTTGAGATTGCAGGAATAGAAAACTCTGAAAAAGTAACAAGGCGTCATGTTGATATAGCAAAGAATTATGGTAATCTGTCTGTGTTATTTGGAGAAACAATAACATCACTGCCATATCATGAGAGAAATACATTGAAAGCAATCGCACTTCTATATTTAGATAATAAAGAGGTTATAACTACTGGAGATGTATATAAAAAATATAGGGAAATTGTGGGAAGTGATATTGCAGTAACACAGAGAAGAATTGCCGATTACATCAGTGATTTGAGTATGCTGGATATTATTTCAGCAAAGGAAATATCAAGAGGGAGATATGGAAGAACAAGAATAATTGATTTGAAATATCCTCCAGAGATGATTTTAGAAATATTGAAGGAGGAAGTATGATGAGGTATTGGCATGGAAATATAAGAAAGCCCATATCTCAAAAGGTTAGGTGGAGAGTATATTGTAGAGATAATTTTACTTGCGTATATTGTGGTAGAAAACCGCCTGAAGTAGTGTTGGAAATAGACCACATAGTTCCTGTAAGTTTTGGAGGAGATAATAGTATAGATAATTTAGTAACATCATGTAAAAGATGCAACTCAAGTAAGGGTAATAGAATAGATAAAACCAGCACTTTGTTGATGGTAAATAATATGGGTGTTTATCCCTTAATAGTTTTATACGCAATAGTTAGATTGAAAGAAAAAAATAAAAGAACATTATGTTATGATGTTGTAGAGGAGAGTAAATTAATAGCAAACGAATTTGGTTTTAAATTTGATGATTTGAGTATAAGAGCAGGATATAGGTATGTGAAGGAAATGATTATAAGGGGTATTATCAAATTAGATGATTTACAGTTTTTAAAGAATTGCATTTTAAGAAGAATGGAGTTTGATGAAAGGTTTAGAAAAATGTTATATGAAATAGAACACCATGTTCTGTCAATAGATGGTATAAAGGAAGTTATAAAAAAATACTTTTCAGATTATGAACTTGTTTTTAACTATATGATTAAACACGGATATATTATTGTTTTTAATGAAAAATACACCATATTAAACATATATGATGGAGGGGATAACCATGAAGTATAAAACTCTTGAGGAGGAATTGATTGAGGTCTTTAGGAGACGTGGATTGGAACTGCTTGAGGAGAAGTTTAGAGTAGTGAATGACAACGGAGAGATGGAATGGACTATAAGAGCAAGGAAAATGGATAGATGCAATATATTCAGGTGTGATTATTGTGGTAGAGAATTTTATCATACTCCTTTGTGGTATGAAGATGAGGAATATCATATATGCTACATGTTTTGTTCCGAAAAATGCAGAAGTGCATTTATAGAGAACTATAAAAAGAGCGTTATAAAGAAAGTTGTTAGAAAGTTGATGAAAGGGAGGTAGATTAAAATGGAGAAGGAGGCAAATGGATTAATTGTAGATACGATGCTGGCATTCATCATAAAACATGATATTATTGAGGATACATTGAAATTTTTAAATGAACTGATAGAAATATATAAGAAGAAAAGTCCATACTTCAAATTCAAAAAAGTCAAAAATAAACCGAAATGCTATCAATACCTTTTATCTTATCTCCATTTTGCAGGTATAATCGAAAAATATCCAAGAAATGGAGGTTGGAAAATCGTTGATTATAATGCACTTAAAAGAATATACCTGAATTTGCAGAAATGCTATGTGGATGATAATGAAAGAGAAAAAATGAAGATGAAGTATAACGGAGATATAATATACAGCAGTATGCAGAGCATAATGTATAGCATTGGGAGAATGATAGGAATAAAAGAAAAATGCTCGACAGTTGAGGCAATAACCAGCATACTTATTGCATATTACATAGAGAACTATGGAGAAGATGAGTTTATAAAAGAAATATTGAGAAAACTTGAAACCATAAAGAAGGTTGTTGAATTAGAGAACAAGGTGATGACGTGAGTTTGCTCATCATATGGTGCATATTCTTCTTCATAACATTTTTAGCAGTTGCAAGCATTGAAGCGTGGGGAGGCGATGTCGGAGCAGGAATATTTGTTGGGGGTATATTCGGAGCAATATTTGCAACAATAATGACATTTTTTGCATGGCTTGTGTTGTATGCCTCCGTTAGGATTTTACTTGCAATACTTCTCATTGTCCTGATAATATATATCTGTGCAAAAATTTAGAAAAGCATTTAAATAATGACTTAATATAAACGTTGGGGATGCGGAAGGTGAGCAGAGCAACCCTGCGGGGTTAGGTGTTCTTTTCTGCATCCCACCCCTCCCATTTTTGGAGGATTGATAAACCCTCATTTATTAAAAATGGAGGATTGAACAACCTACAAAACATGTAAAATACCCGTTTTTAAAATGTTTAGCACTGCTAATAATTTTTAAATGTATTTATCTCGAACCAATCATGACGTTACCGCACTTCGGACATTTTAAGGTTCTACAAGGAACTCCTCTTGTTTTCTTCATTTCATAGCCACAATTTGGGCATATGCATTTTGTAGGAGCAAGTCCAAATCTGCCAAGACCTTGACGCTTTCCGCCTACACCCTGCCCCTTTCCAATCATGTCCTCCTTCCTTTTCTATCGCTGATATACACGTAGGATAAAATTGCAACTCCAAGAATAAACATTGAAAGCAATGCGACATCAAGAGTATCAAATTCTACTGGTTCAGTTACAAGTGTTCCCTGTGTCTGTTGTGCCATCAATTCATTATATTCCTGTGCGGATGCTGAATATCCCCAGTATTTCTTATACTTATCCCACGGGGTTGGCTTTGTCCAGTAAGTTCCAGTTCCTTTGACAGTAAGCGTTATTGTTTCAAAGCCACTGCCCCAGTTATAAACACTGCCCTCTCCCTTTAAAGTTACTACGATTTTTGTTTTACCGCTATTGTGGTGATAAAATGACTTATCTTTTGGTATTTTTATCTTAAACATGAGATAACTTTTTCCAGTAAATCTATCCCACCAATGCTTATAATATGCACATGTGCTTACAGAAAACTCCTGACTTATTACACCACCAAGATTATTAAATGTGTTGCGATATGTCTTTTCATCCTGCAAGAACCACCCTCTTGTTGGATATTCTCCCCAAGAATAGAGTTTTATATTCAATGTTTTATACATTATTTTTCCCAATCTATTCCAACCCCCAGCAAAAATAGATTTACTCCATCGTATATTAGTTTTAATTGTTATTTTCTCTGGTGTAAATCCCACATATCTATATTTCTTATCAACATATGCCTTCCCTGTATAATAGTATGAGCCAGCATCCGCCATATCCGCAAAAATCGGCGTCATTAACAATCCAACTACCAGTAATGCAATGACCTTACGTATCATAATCTAAAATTTGAAAATAATATTTAAATTTTGGTGGGATTAACGGGAAACCCTCAATTTTTCTGCCTCATGCTCAACACATACGAGAAAATCATGCTTATCTTTGATATGTCCGCATTTCTTCATTATCTTTCCAAGCAATGAAAATTTTTGTATATGGTTCTGATATTCTGGACTTGCCTCCCTTATGGTTTTCTTTGGACAATACTCTCTCTCCTGTGCATCAGTTAAAGTCCCAATCATTCCTTCGGAGAAGCAAAGCAGGTTTTCAGGTGTTGGTGGCTTATTAGGGTCTATTTTATAGCAGGTGCATGGGGATAACCTTGCCTTTATCTCATTTGCTACGATTGCCATTTTAATCTCGCTCCTCAATTATATGCTCAAAACTTAACATATCCTCATAATATTTTATGTCCTTATCGCTTACTGAAAGACGAGCATTATCATTAGCAAACATTATAATAAGTTCGTTATCAACTGATGACAAAACCTTTCTTGGAATTTTTTGTGAGATAATTTCTCCTTTGCTAACTTTGTCATTATATATTGCTCTAACCTTTCCCGTAAATTTATTAATTCTTACTTCTATGTTACCAAGATTGCAACTAACATAAGAGGCAGTTTCATTTATGTCGCCTTTACAAGCATCAATAAACTCTTTTATTATTCTATCAGGAACTATTGATGCCATGATAATTAAATAAAAACAAAAATATAAATTTTGGTGGGATTGCTGGGAAAATCATAATATCATATAAAACAATATGCCTAATAATATGATTATGAGGATATATATAAATATTGTCTTTAAACTATCATTATAGTTATATTCAGATTTTTGAGGTATTGCCATTGTCTTTATTAATATAAGCCAACCAATAAACACCAATATAAACATGCTATTATTATTGAATAATAAATAAAGTAGCAATGGAATTGGGGTGAATACATAGCCAAATCTAAACAAGATATTTCTATATACAACCCCAGAAAAATTTTTGCCATACTTCTGTATAGTGTAAGTTTCCTCTAAAATAGCCCATATAACTGGAAGTGAAATAAGTGTAATAAGTGCTAAACCATCCATGTTTTAATATAGTTAAAGTAATATTTAATTTTTAGTGGGAATACTGGGAACTATCTGCACTGCCACAAGAAAAACCCTTCACAAAATGCAAAATTTACACGAAAAGTAGGGGGTTTTACAAAGAAATAATAAGCCAAATGTAGTCATTCAGGAAGTCAATCATAGTTAAAACAACAAGCAAGGCACAGGCATACTTTGATGCTTTAAGCCATGCATCTCTATCTTTTTTAATTTTCTCTGGAAAATAAATCAGTATTAAATAAAATAAAAACCATATGAATATTGAAAACATTAATGCTATTGGAATACCATGAGAAAACATTTTAGCCATTGCTGGATTTCCCTCTATTGCTCCCTTTTCAAATAGATAAACGGTTATTCCGAATGCTAACATATTGATGGTAAATGCAAGAGCAAACAATAATTTTCTTTCATCCATACCCATCACCCTATATATATGGTTTTGATGGGTTGTGGCTTTGAAGTGCTTTCCTTTTTCTTATGAACTAACTTTTTAAATCCTCCTTTCTTCCTTATATACCATATTAGAATGATGATTATAGCAATTATGATGAATGGTAATATGAGGAAAATCAATCCAAGCAAAACTGCTTTATCTTCCATTTTATCAAATTGTGGTATTCCATGCCCGTATGTATTTCCATCTCCCTTTGGATAACATGACTTTTCCAATGCCCACTCAAAGATGAATGGAACTACACCCTTCCAGAAGAAATATTCTTTTTTGAGGAAATCCCATAATTTGTAATGCTTTGCATACACAACTGCACATCCTCCTGCAACGATGGGTATTGCCATACTTGTTCCAGATGCAACTTTTTCTCCATGCAACCAAGGTCCGATGATGCTTTCTCCACCTGCCACAACATCTGGCTTAACCTCATGCAACCCTCTCACAGGTCCTCTACTGCTCCATTCACATATCTGGTCATCCTCATAATACTCAAGTGTTCTCATTGGGTCTATTGCACCAACCGCAATTGCAGATGGAGATAATGCTGGAGATATTATTGAGTAAGGCATCGGACCGTAATTTCCACCAGCACAAACAACTATTATGCCTTCACTACGCAGTTCTCTAATCTTTTTATCAACAGCATCTCCAAGATGCCCGCCCCCTCCCAAAGAAATTGAAACAACATCTACCTTTAATTTTTTACACATATCAAGTGCATCAAGTAAATATTGCATTGGACAACTGTTCTCCTCTATTACTTTGATTGAATATTGCTTGCCATTGGTGAATGATGAAACACCATAGAAAACAGCAAAGTTAGTCCAAGTTCCATGCCCATTGTAGTCGTATGGGTCATACATTGCTGGATGCTGTAATGCTTCTATTAAATACATGTTATATCCTTCATATGTTCTATGAGTAACACCTGTATCTATAACCGCAACCGTTACCTTTCCACTTGTTTTTCCAAGTTTGTCTATTTTGAGCATATGATACATCTCTGGTATTGTATATGGGTTGTATGGATAAATTGGTGGAGGCATTGGTGGCACATATATGTCGCTTTCATTTTCCCATCCTTCATCGCTTACTGTAATCCATTTTGTGCATGATGCCCATAAACCATCATTATCCTTAACCATGAGAGTTACCTTATATGTCCCTTCAGCGGTATATGTGTGTTCTGGATTTGCCTCACGAGAAACACTCCAATCACCAAAATCCCATTTATATTCGACTATTATGCCATCAGGGTCATATGCTTCTTCAAAAAATCTAACTGTTTCTCCAGTTCTTGGATTTGTTGGCTCAAAGTAAAAGTTACATACTGGAGGGATTTTTCCTCCAAATGTTATATTTAGCCATTGTGTTAATTTAGTTGTATCAACAACAGTTTGTGCAACACCAAGTTTTCCATTATAGGTTGTATTTGCCTCTATAATATCTCCATCCTGTGCAAGTATTGATACTGCATACAATCCATCAGCATTCGTAGTAACCTGCTTTGTTTCTGATGTATTGAGATTTGTAACATTAACTGTTATGAATGGAATTGGATGTCCTTCATCATCAAATACATATCCTGCGACGCCGACAGGCGACCTCTCTGCATTTGAATAAATAGGAATAAATGAAAGTAATAGCATAAGTATTAGCAGTGCTTTAATTTTTCTTCCTAACATATATTATCACCCCAAACGCCAATACCAGTGCAAGCAAGCCAAAGGCAGGCGTGTTATTTCTATTGTAAGGTATATCAAGTAATATTTCCGTATTTTTATTTAAAGTTATGCTCTTATTGAACTCCATCCCGTTGTATGTATAGATTATATCATAGTTTCCAGATGGCAAATAATACTCAAAATGAGTTCCGTAATCTTCATCCAATAATTCTCCATTTCTCGAAAGTTTGATAGAAACTGGCTTTTCAGAATATATTGTGAGATGATATTTTTCTTCATTAATATAACTCGTATTGAAGGTTACAACAGCATTTATATCGTCATATAAGCCGTCATTGTCCGTAACAAGTAATGTAACATTTAATTTGACAAAACTTGCATTCTCGCCTGCGAGAGGCACTCCTACGGTGATATTTTCGCCATAGTATAACCTGCCATCTATTGTCCAAGTCCAATTTACTATATATCCATCTGGGTCTGTGCTTGTGCTTGTAAAATTAATGTAGAGGATACCATCACTATATTTACCTTCAGAGCATGTGAAATTTGCAATTGGAGGCATAGGAGGAAATGTAATTATGGTATCATTTGATGAATTATTATCCCCGCCATTTTCGTTGTTTGATTGCTGACTTATAATAACATTGAAAGTTTTACTTGTTGTGGCAAAATCATCATCATATACTGTAAGAACTCCTATTATATTGCATACATTATTGAACACTTTTTTTACTATTTTACCAGTTAGAGTGAATGGAGGATAATCATAGAATGTCCATTCATATTTTGTTATATAACCATCTGGGTCATAGCAAGAGGATGCATCAAATACAATTTCTTCCCCAACATATCCTTCAAAAGTGTCTGGTAAAATTATTACTGGTCTTTTATTTTCTGTATCCCCACCACCAGTTGATATTGATATATTTATCCACTGTGTTGCTCTCGTTGTATCAACAATAGTGCTATTTGAATATATAACACCATTGTATTCTATGCTTACTGTTATTTTATCACCGTCAGTGCCACTCAATCCAACAACAGCATATCCATTTTCTGTATAATCATATACAGTTTCTCCAGTATTATCATTTTTAATAGTAACAAGATAGCCGTCTTCTATCGGGTTATTATCAACGGTTATATAAGATGCGATGCCGACGGGCATGGGCGGGCTTGCTTTAACAACATAGATAGTTGCAAGTATAAATGTTAGCAGTGCTACGATTACTATAACAACCTTTATTATTGTTCCCACTTTCATTTTCATCCTCCAAACATTAAATTCCACCACCTGCTATTCTTTAGATATGTTACTATGACATCATAAGGTTTAACCTTGAAGTCGTCCCCTCCAACACCTTTCAGATATGCCTTCCATGTCCTATTTACGGTGTCATATTTATATACCCACTCACCACTTTCCAGTGGTAACTCCGATGCATTTTTTTCACTATAACTGCTCCAAGATACCACATTATAACCTGTCTTCATGAATGTTCTATTCTTCACGCTATAATTATACATATCTGTTACATTTATTCTTCTTGTTATGTTACGATTTACAACAATTACTGTTGCATCCCAATTCTTTATAACAGAATTTATGCCTGCGTTATATCCAACGAAGTAACCCTCCCATTCATCAGATGATGCATTGTAGTAATGTATCCAATAACCCTTTGAAAGATTTAGCAGTTCTGCAAGTTTTGATGAATTTGTTGCGTTGCCCTGCCATGCAAACCAGTTATATCCTGCTGTGCCTTCTTTTGGAGTAATTAGAGTTACATTTCTATCAATTCTTATTGTCTTTGTCAATGAACCCCATACATCATTTGTTGCATTATATACCCATAGAGTTACATTGTAGTATCCTGCTACGAGATATTGATGGGTTGTTTCATTAACTCCAGTAACGTTTGTTCCATCTCCAAATTCCCATTTCCAATCGTCAGCACCTTCAGTAATTGAATAGAAATGCACAATATCATCTGTTGTTGGATACTCTGGATACCACCAGAAGTCAATGAAGAACTGGGTGAAGAAATGGAATATTTGTGTTGTTTCATTCTTTCCATCGCTTACCCATACTTTCCAGTAATATGTCTGTCCAGTTTCGTTGAATAACTTTTCATCCTGATAATAACTACCATTATACATTGAATAATCAAGAATTGTCCATCTCTGTATCCATGTGCCAGTATCAGGGTCTTTAACCCATAATATAAAGTTCATGCCATCTCCATCTCCATCTGTCAAATTCCAGTATAATCTTACAAAACGTTGCCACTCACCGCTAACCAATTTTCTATAAACTGCAACATTTGTGCTTCCATTATCTGGGTCTTCATCTATAACTGGAGGATGATTGGCAGGGCGGTAACGCCACCAATCAGATGTTATTGTCCAGTTTCCGTCATATACCTTTACATACCAAGTGTGCCATGTCCAGTTGGTTAATCCAGATACATAGATAGTTGCTCTTGAATTTGCTGGAACATTTAACACTTCCCCATATTTGCTTCCATCTATGTAAAATTCAACTTTATCTATTGTATCATTAGCATCATCATCTGAAACATATACAGAGAAATTCAAATCTGGTTTTCCGTAGGCAGTATTATTTGCTGGAATTGGGTCTCCGACAGATGGCTTTCCTATTGGTATGTTTGCACCTAAAGAATAATAGACAATATTCGGCTCATTCTCTGTATAGACAGGTTGCACATAAATTTCAGCACCTAATGAGTAATATACAATATTGGGTTCTGGTTGGTAAGGCAGTGTAGTGAAATGATAAATCTCGCTATACTGTGTCATGCCAGTTGTTACATTTACTGCCCTAACTCTCCAATAGTATGTGGTGTTCCAATCTAATCCGCTCCACCATATCTGTATCGTTGCATTTGGTGGGAATGATTGCGTAACTCTGCCAATTTCAGCCCAAGAGCCATCAGCGGTGCAATTTGTTTCAAATATTATATCAAGTTGCATAACATCTCCTGTTTTATTTACATCTATTCTCAATGGAGTTGATAACCATATGCCAGTAGAGCCATTAGAAGGATATGGATTTGAAAGATTAGCAATGTTATAGACATTTATTTCAGCACCAAGAGAATAATATACAATATTTGGTTCTGGCTCTGTATATTCTGGCTGAACATATATTTGAGAGCCAATGCTGTAATATACTATATCTGGCTCTGGGTCAGTTAGTTTTGTTGTAAATGAATAAACAGATGAATTTGAATATGCACCTATTGATGAATTATATGCAGATACTCTCCAATAATATGTAGTATTCCAATCTAATCCACTCCACCATAGCGAAACCTCAACAAGTGATGAATTTAGAACCTTAACATTATTTACAGTTCCTATCTTTGCCCAAGAGCCATCAGAAGTGCAATTTGTTAAGAATGTGAAATCCCAATAATTTTCTTCTCCTGTTTTATTAACGTATATAGTTAATTTAACGCTCAATGGCTCATCTGTTGTTCCATTCGGAGATGGATTATAAAAGTGGGGCGTATCATAAACTCTTATTTCAGCACCTAATGAATAATATACAATGTTTGGCTCTGGCTCTGTGTATTCAGGTTGAACATAAATATCTGCACCAAGTGAATAATATACAATGTTCGGTTCAGTATCATTATAATAGGTTGTAAAAACATATACTGGGCTTGGGTCGCTCCAATATTCATCGTCTTTCGCTTTTGCATACCAATAATATTTTGTTCCTTCATAAGGTGCATAGAATGTAACATTGCATTTTACTATTTCTCCGTTTGTCCATCCTGTTGCAGTGCTATTCCATCCAATTATCCTTCCACTTGGGTATTCATAGAATGTAACATTGTATATCTTGCCATAATATGTTGTAGAACCGCCTCCGCCTGTTGCCCACGCTGTTCCATCTTCAAGAGTTCCATCATTATTACCCCAACTATCATATGTTGTTGTCCCAGTATTTTCATCAAATTTCCACCATGATACCAGACCACGCTTTACACAATTATCATTCTTTCCATAAAAGTTCGCCTTTACTTCGCTTGGTGTTAAAGCAACATTATAAACTCTGATGTAATCCATCTTTCCATCAAATGTTTTGTCATTTCCCACATAAGAGCATTCTCCAATCACAACATCTGCCGTATTCGGCGAAGGCGTATTTGGCTCATAATATGAATAAACAAGAGTTCCATTTTTATAAACATACATTGTATGAGTATCATTGTCGAATACAACTGTAAGATAGACCCATGTTTCCATTGGTAATGTTGCATTTCCAACCGTCTGATTATGCCCATTTACACAAATCATAAGTTCCCATGTTGTTCCATCCTCGCTGTATAACGCAACTCCCCATCCTGTATTTGCATTTGTCATCTTCGATATTATGGTATCAAATTTATCATCAGCAGGCACATCCTCTATCCACAATGCCATATCAATTGTGAAGGAAGTGAGATTTAGAGATGGGTCATCAGGAACTCTAACATCATCATTTGCACCATCAAAATCTAATCCTGTCCATCCGAATGTATAATCAGGATGATATACAACTGCTGAAAGTTCAATATTGCCCTTTTCTTCATAACTGTTGTTTTCTGGATAAACTGGAAAAACTTTTGGAATAGCATCAGTTCTAAAAGAAAAGGTTTGATTAGTCCATACCCCAGTTGTCCCATCCTTTGCATGGATACGCCAATAATAAGTTGTATTTGTTCTATTAAATGTATCTTCATGGTGATACCATGTTCCATTATTTTGGTCGGTTAGATGAAGTCGGTTTGTCCATTCTCCAATAGGAACAGATGGAGAATTTTCAGAGCCAATGGAGTATAAAAGTAATGAAAAAGATGGTAATTCTTCTGGTATAAACTGGTAATAATACATTTTTGTATCTATATATCCATCATCTGAAGAAGGACCTCCATTACCTTTTGCTTTTATATGTAGATAACCACCTTCTGAAGAACTCCATTCAAAGACAGAGCCAGCATCGTTGTAATTTAAAAGACCTATCCATTGATATTCAAGTTTTTCTGGTATATATGATGTTAATGTTTCATTAAAAACTTCACTTCCGCCAGTTGTTGTTATAATACCTCTACAATATGTATCGGTAACAATTATCTTAAATTCATAAGTATTGCCCTCCGTTAATACCAAATCCCATGAACCACTATCAGTAGAACCAGAAGAATTTTGACAATAAAATTTAACAACAGCAGTAGTTTCTGTTGCACCCATATCTGCATTATATCTTATAGCGAAATATGTCCTATTTGTTATTGTAGTTCCTTTTTCTCCTGACATACCAATATATATTCCCCCTCCCCAACCAAATGCATCAATGTCTGTGATTTCCATCGTCCAGTTCGCTGTTCCAAATCCACCATATTCGTATCTGAAGTAGTAATCCCATCTATCAGGGTCAAATCTTTCATATTCTGAAGTTGTATCTGAAGAAAAATCATCATAAACGGTAGTAGCAGGTAAAGATGACATTCCAGACCATGTAGCACGAGGATTTCCATATGCAATCCATATCCTATAATTAGTATTTGCAGGTATATGTGGTATCTTAACGCTAAATTTTGCTGATTGATTTGATGAATTATACCATAACCTGACAGTATTTGGAGTTAAATCATTGCCAGACAATATATCCGATGCATTATCTATAAATCTTATGTCATCTCCGTCTGGCTGTGCATGAGAAAAATCAAAATTTGTGCTGTTTAGTGTTATATTTGTGTAACTATTATTTATTTCAGAACCACCAATATTGTCAATCCATATTTCTCTATAATATGACCAGTATCCACTACCATTGCCACTCCATTTTGGAGGAGATAACACATCCAAGTAAAATTCCATATCTCCTCCGCCAGTTGTATCGTTTAATTGAAACGATAAATTAACATATCCGTTACCGTCTGGAGGGTTGTTTTCTATCTCAATATGTATTCCACCATTTGGAGGAGAAACATTTGATATTATTATGTCAGCGATAGAAATTGTTGATAGAAAGAGTATTAAAAATAGGGAAACTATTGTTGTTATGCATATGCGTTTTGGATTTATTTTCAACATCATAATTCATCATGCCAATCCTACTTTAAGCACAATTCCTTCATCAACACTATGTAAATCTTCTGGCACTGCACCGACATCAAGAATTTCAATCTTGAAATATCTTTTATCTCCTGTTCCCCACGGCAACCCGCCTGCCCATGTAGTTGTAGTCATATTTATGTATCCATTAGCATCTGTTGTTCCTATCAATGTCCATGATGAATTATCTGTTGAACCCCATAATCTTATGTTGTTTTCACACTGAATGCTTCCTATATCGCTGAAACTCCAGTTAATCCAATTTATTGCTCTGCTATTTATATTTTCAAAGTAGAATACGCTTGAATTTACATTCTTCTGATTTGGTGTTGCATCTGGGAATTGAATGCGGTTGTATTGTTTGAGGACGCCAGAGGAAAAGTATTCTGGAGCGGAAATCATGTAGATGTTGTAATTACCACGAAGGTTGTATGCGAAAGTAATAACAAGACGGTGGTCAAGATATTGCACATGAGGATACCTAATGCTTTTTCCACTTGCTGGCGTAAATATTGTATGGCTTTCACTCCACAAGCCAGATATGTCATTTAATATTCTATAAACTAAATTACCAGAGCCATTTTCATAAACAACAACAAGTTGATTATTTACTGGGTCTTTAACCACTGAACAACCATCTCCTATATCTGCTTCTATGTCCCCTTTATCTGTCCATGATACTCCATCGTATATTCTCCAGTGAAGGTCCTTGCCTTCATCTTTATATACTAATATTAAATATCCGTCAAATACTTCTAAAGATGGATAGAAATTATGGTCTGTTGAAACTAAAAAATCGCTTTCAAATGAAAATGATATTGGTGATGTTCCAGAATAAAGAGATAAACGACCATTATTTGCCGATGTATCCATTCTGCCAGCAACCATATACCATCTCCCATTATAATATTTAACACTACAACCATAAGAATGATGAGTATTATAATATTGTCTGATGCCTGTCCATGTTGCATCCGTCCATGCACTTCCATTCCATTTTATACGATATAATACATCGCTATAACAAAAGAATACATAAACAAATCCATTGTATGTTATTGCACAATATGGAAACTTACCACCATAAACATCTTCTTTATTTATTGTTATCCAATCCCATCCCTGCGATGAACGCTTTACATCAATACTTCCATTACCTACCAGAAGATAATAATCTCCACTGCTATTTTTATAAATAAGAGACATATCCATATTGTTAGGAGTTGGTCTAAAATCTCCAAATATTAGTTGAGGGTCTCCCCACACATACTCTGTTGTAAATGAATATGTCGTATTTGTCCATCCTGTGCCATCCTTTGCACAAATCTGCCATTGATATGTAGTCCATGAGCCAGTAAAATTACTATTTAAAACTGTAACATTATGATAACTAACGCCTCCCAAAGCACCGCTGTCATAAAAGGTTGCCCATGTGCCACTGTTATTCCACTTAAGAATAACCTGTTCTAAATCGCCATCTCCATCGGAAACATTCACTGTAACATTCACACCATGCCCTCTCCATACATCAACAAATGTTGCTCCATCAGATGGATAAGCATACACTATGCTTGGATTTACTGCTCTTGTTTCTATTGCATAAAATGTTAAAGCACCAAATACAAACAATCCTGTTATAAGCCCAGCAATAAATTTACGCCTATCTTCTCTCATTTTAACCACCTTCAACACAAACCAACTCTTTTATATTATTTCCAAATTCCTCTTTTTCATCAACTTTACAAGATAATATATCAAATCCTTCGGTAAATATATGTCCAGAACCCTTTGTTATAATCGTGTTATAATTTTTAAATTTCAATTTTATTTTATCAACATATATCGGTTCATCTAAAGCGAAGGATGTTATTTTTATTTTATCTGATTGTGTTTGAGAGAATGTTACTTCCCTTGTATGAAATTTTATCTTACTCATTTTTATCCCTCTTTATATATTTTATTTTCATTAATATTTTTTTCCATTCTACCACCAGTTGAACAGATTGAGCCAGACCTCATAACACCACTTCTCAAATTCGTTTGGGATAACATCAACTACCTCTGCTTTTATCTCATCAATCCTTACAGGTTCATCATAGTAGTTGTTATTGTCTCCTTTAGTCAATACATATTCAACACCGTTAGCACTGTAAATATCAACAACTCTATGTGCCACATATACGCCTGCCTCCTCATTATAATATACGACAATATCTCCAACTTTTATATCAAAGTTTGGATGCTCCGTTGTTATATACAGCACATATTCGCCATCATACATCTGTGGATACATGCTATATCCTACAACTTCTGCTATGCCATAGTAATCTCTGTTAGCCCAATCGTTGGAGTATGGATAAGCAAACATTATAGCGAGAGTTATCAGTAACATAACCATTATTATTCCAGCAAGAACGCTTATTGTTAAATATTCATACCACGGCTTTTTTATGACGATTTCCTTTTTTCTATATTCCACAGGTAATAATACCTTATCCATGTTCATTCACCTTTTCATTAACAAACTTTCTAATCCAATCAATGCCAGTTGATATTACCGCAACCATAACTATTGATTGTATAAAATCTATTACGAATTGTTTAGCAGTGTTACGTGTTATAATTAGATAGAACACTATATAGAAAGAGCCGATTATAAGCATTATAGCATCTTCCTTTGTGAATTTTCCGAAAATTAAATCATATGTTGGAGAGAAGAAAAACAATGAAAGCAAACTACCAAGAACTGCATACTTTATCCATGTAATGGTTTCTTCTACACCGTATATAAAGTAAAGAAGCAATATGCATGCCATGCCTATTGCCAACTTTGCTATATTGTTCATATTAATCCCTTGAGTATGAATATGCTCTAAACAATACATATATGAGTAATATGATTGGAATTAACCAGAGAAGCAATGGCGAGTTGTATTTACCAGCAAGGGTAAATGATAAGACAAGTGATGATAGGAATAAAAATATTGATGAAATTGTTACGGCAGGCATAACGTATTTTCTTTTGTTATAATAAACTGATGTTATTGTTGCAAGAACAGTTGATGCAGTTGTTAAATAGAGTATCCAGAATGCAGGAGTTAAAATCCCTTCCGAAGTATATATTGCATACTTTACATATTCAACTACTGACAACACAAATAGAATAATCATTAGTATTGTATCTCCAAACAGTGCAACATTCTTTATTTCTTCCTTTTCCATAATGCACCACCACTACCTTCAAATAGTCCAATATGACCCCACTCTGGGTAGAATACTATGCCAACTCCTATGAATATGCTTGCAAATGCTATTGCTGTATATACTTTTGTTGGAGTTATCTTTCCTATTATCTGTGATGCTTCTACTCCATCAACAAATCCATAGCCAGTTTTGTAGTCAAATCCTGCTGGAGGTATGTCATTTGCACTCTCTTTCAATGCTCTGTAAAAATCTGTTGGCTGTAAATCTTTATGCTTTGTTGCCAAATCTGCAAGTATTCCAGATGTCGATGGACATGAGAATGATGTTCCTGAAACAAACTTTAAACTTCCATCATAATCAAATGTAGCAACATTTACTCCAACATTGGTAACATCTGGCTTTTTATGACCATCAGGTGTCGGACCTTCTGAACTAAAGTATGCTGGAACTAAATCCTTATCAACAGCACCTACTCCAAGCACATATTGGGCGGAGGCAGGTGAGGATATATGGTATCCCAAATGTGCTTCATTACCAGCAGATGCAACAACTGGTATTCCATATCGCACTGCTAAATTATTTGCACCTGCTGATGTAGGTGCTGGATTAGACCATGTATCTCCAATCAATTCTGCTGGAACTCCAAATGAGCATGATGCTATGACAAAATATTCTGGATGCTCCTGCTTGAACTGTGCTACCTTTTCATAACCCCAAAGAATATCGCTGTCATAAGCAACAGTGTCGCCATCGCTATCAACAAAGAAAACTTCAACATCTATCAAATACACATCTGGTGCTACTCCTTTGTATTCTGGATGCTGACTTGCTATGCATGATGCTACAAGAGTTCCATGATTTACATCATATTTTGGACTTATTATGTAATCCCCATATTTTTCATATGAGGCAATCACAACACTGCTTCCATTCCTCTGCAACCATTGCATATCCTCATTTATACCACTGTCTATTATTGCAACAACAACTCCCTTTCCAGTATATCCATGAGACCAAAGCCAATCAGTGTTAAGTAACCTGTTGCAATCATCGAGACAATGAACATTATTAATATCGCCCATGTATAATTTTACTTTATTGTTTGGATATATTGCTCTAACATATGGATGGCTTGCAAGTTCCCTTAATTTAGAACCATCTATTTTTACGTGCAAGCCATTAAATGTATAATAATATTGATTTTCAACAAATCCACCAAGAGAAATAACATCCTGTATAACCATATTTTGCTGTTCAAGAGCATATGTGCCAACTGGTGCAGTTAGTTCAACAATAAAATCCTTTTCTCCATAGAGGTTATTAAGTTTTATTTTTTGCATGGGGTCTATGTTGCATTCTGGATAACCAAACATCTCTATTGACAGGGTTTCATATGTGCTTTGTGCGTATCCAGATAGATATGCAAATGAGAAAAATCCAAGCACTGCTATGATAATGCCGATAACTCTGTAAGGAAGTTTTTTCTTTGAAAATTCACCGAATATTTTGTTGGCATATGGAGAAACCATCAGGACGATTATTGTTATACCTATTATTGTTCCAATAGGTATATCCAAAAGTTTTGGCACTGCCAGAAGTATAGCACCAATTCTTGATAGATGAAGTCGTGCAAGCAACCCAAAGCCAACAAGTATTGAAGAAACCGCTATAATTGCATTCAATATGAGGACGTATGTGTTTGATGGATAATAACCGAATAATGAAGTCAATGTAGGTTCATAGAATATCTCGCCTATTATATACAGGGCAAGGATTACTGACATTACGATACCATCAACTAAATAAAAGAGAGCGATGAAGTTAGTGATTTTCTCAAATAATTCTTTTGTATCCATGTAAATCACCTATTAACGTCGTGTCTGCTTTATTCTTTCCTTCTTTTCCTCCGCCTCAAATAGTTTATCGAGTATATCGAAATCGCTGAAGGCAACAAAGAAGGCAATTAATCCTGCTATTATGTCATCTAAAGGATTGAGGGGAAGGAGGTCTATGGGGCTAACTATGTAAATGAATGCTATCAGTAGCACTATGAATTTTATTGCCTTCTTTGTAATTTCTCGTATCATGTAAATCACTTAAATGCCCACTTGCCTCCGTATTTAACGAGAGCCAAGCATGCAATGCCGACGAGTGCAAATAGAGCGGTTTCTACCCACCATGTCGAAGATATATTTACATCTGGAGGTTGTGCAGAACCAACTTGGAAGTGCATGTTGTGGGTTGCTATTGCCTGTGTTGTGCTGTAAGCATAGTCATATGCTATTATTGTCAAATACCAATCTTTGGTGTATTGTGTCATTCCTGTTGGGCAGTATAGTTTTCCATATACCTCACGTGTTCGCCCTTTTTCTATTGGGACCCAAGACCATACATCTTCCTTTGGTGCAAGAGTTCCAGAAGCATCTATTTGCCAACTTGCTTGGTCGTATGGTGGTTTAAATCCTTCTGGTGTATTGGCAAAGGTGTATTGGCTGTCATCTTTCCACATTTGTGATGTTCCATCAATTCCCCAAATTGCAAATGTTACTGGAAGTAGCATATAGCCATCTGTTGTCTGCACGCCATACATTGCCCACATTGGCTGTTCGTTAGCATCATATACGCATGGTGCTGATGTATAAATATATCCTGCCTGTGAAGGTATCTTGAAGTATTGTTCAGAAAGCAATACATCGTCCTCGTCCATTTCTCCATCTCCATCAACGTCTCCCCAGCAGAAAACAGACCATACTGGTTGTCTCCAATCAACAGGACTTGATGAAGACACTCCGAATGTTAGTTTAAATCCAAGATAGTCGCCTTCTGCTGGGTTCTCCGCTAACTGATTTGGAAATTCTATTGATGTGTGGTAACTGTTTATTACAACTGGCATATTCGGATTGTTCATCAGTTGTGCCAATGTAGATGTGTCAAACGAAATCTCATTAATTGCATCTGTAAGTTTTACTGCTTTATAGTTGTATCCAGTTGGCTGAATTATCTTAACATCTCCTATGTTTATTACTGCTGGTGTAGCACCAGATACATTTAGAACCTTTGTTGGCTGTTTTATAACTGGATATGCTGAAGCAACAGATAGCATTACTATCATAAGTATTGCAAGAACCATTGCTATCGGTTTAACTTCAATTGCTGGCTTTGGTATTTTATCCCTCAAGAATATTGCTATTAAGTATGACACTATGCCACCAATGAACACTGGTAGTAACAAACTCCAGAAACTCCATACGAGTGCATCTGTCAATGCAACGAAGAAACCACCGAACAATGCACCGATGAAACCACAGAAGAAAATGTTTCCAAGTATATATAGTGGGTTTTTGCCTTCGCTAATCAATAGAGAAACTATTGTTCCTGTTAGCCCGCTTATTCCAATCCATATCAATATTATCTGGTGTGGCAATATATTCTCGAACATTTTAACTCACCCCCTTTTTCGGAAATAAATACCTTTTCGCCAGAACGGCGACACATATCATTGCAAGCAATGCTACAGCAATGTAGAGAAGTCCCTTACCTATTGTTTCAAGATTTGCGAGTATCATCCATGTAAGCAAGAAAAAGCCCCCTGCTATCAGTATTATTAGCACAATGCCTATTATTGCCATTGTCCCCATTGCTCTTTTGTCTCTAACCATTTGCCCTAACTTTCTTCCCAACTTTCTAAATATTTTCCCATTCATTTTTCCTCACCTGCCCTCCATTCTTTCTTAATTTTAGAGGAGGACAATGATATAAATTTTTTGCCTTCTTTATAAACAAACCTTACATACCTAATTATCAAGATGATTGCAATAATAATAAGGATTGGAATTAACATCATACCTATTGAAGGAAGTTCAGCATGAAAATTAGATATTTCAAAACCGAATATTTTGAAACCTTTATAGAGATATATCGGTGCAAAAAGATTATCTATCCAGTTACCCTGCTCAACATTAAATTTATAGACAAAAACAGTTGGATTGAAGTCAGTAATATCTGCCTTAAACTGTCCTTCTATTGTCCATTCTCCTTCTGGATAAAACCACATATTCGGAAGTTGTATCTCAAATTTATCATATGCCCACCAACCACCAGTTAGAGACGCCTGCCATGCATCAGGCGTATGCACCCACTTATAAACAACTCTGCCTTCGCTATCCTTCAATACCCACTCTGCACGTATCTTTCCTATATTCTGTATTCCACTGTCCTGCATTTCAACAATTAGCCAACTTCCTCCAGTAAAAGTATAATAAGATGAATATGTTTCAACATTATTTGCACTACTATCTGGTGAGAAAAATGTTATAGAGCAAAATAACAAAAATAAAGGAATGAGGGTTGAAATCAATTTTTTCGGCATCATGGTTTCCTCCATTCTCTTTTTGCTTCTTTAGTCGCTTTTACTGCCTTCTTTATTGCTCTAACCGCTCCAACTACTGAATGAGTGTATATCACAAGTATAATGAAGAATATCAGGAATATCCATATAGGTGATAACCACCAGAACAGTGGTATTGTTTTATGTCCAGCGATGTATATAGGTGCTTTGAAGATTAAATCAACCCAAGAACCCCTGACTACTGGAAATGCAAGCATATATGAATTTCCTTCTTCATCAACTACTGGACCCTCTCCGCCATAAGAACCATCCTCGAATTTGAAGTATGCTCTAACTGCCCAATCGCCATATCTTTCTGGAAGGAACAGTGCTGGTATAACGAATTCATTGTGGTCAGCAAATGCATATCTATAACCATCGAAATCTCCTTCATATATCACTGCTGGTTTCTTTTCTACCTTGTAAAATCTATGCATCTGTGGGTCATAGTATTCCCATATACATTTTACTGGCTTTACATTTGATAGCCAGTAACCTTTCTGCAATGAAGAACCATCATAGATATAAGGACACCAACAGTAAAATATTGATGCTGGTGTGTATCCTTGAAATTCGGAGAGACCTATCTGGCTTGCACTCACAAGTGCAACATCATGGCTATCGCTATCATCCCACTGCTCCCAGTAACCAATTTTATAATCGCCATTTACAGATGTTGTTGTAGAAAGTGTGCTACTGCTAACTAATGGGATAAAGAGAATAGCCGAAATCAATGTAATCAAAGCAATTGTTTTGTATCTATGTATCATTGTAATCACCCTACTTTTTACTGACAAGACATAGCACTGCTATTATTGCTACTATAACTGCTATAAAACCAATGATAAATTCGACATTGTATCCTCTCTCTGTTGGCGTTGGAGGTATTGGCTGTTGTGCTGGCGTCCATTTCATATAAACGTCATTGAGACCGTCCTCAAGTTCTATATCTTCAATATATATGCTACCTGTTGTAAATTCCACCTGCTCATCGTTGATGTATATTTCGAGAGAGTTAATGTCCAACTGTGGGAAGTAATCTCTCCATTCAGCACTTGTTGGGTCTATTGTCCATGTAACATTGTCTTCATCTTCATATGCCTTAATTCTCATGTATAGTTCGTATTCTCCATAAGCATTTCTTGATGGAGTGCCTATTGACTTTACATAAGGTCCCTGCTTCTGGTAGGAGACATACTTGTTTATTGATTGTCCAGAGTTGAGAGCAGAAATCAATATATTTGTTGAGGATGGATTTAATGCCTGATATGGATAGGAGAATGTTATGTTTATATTTGTCAGGTCAATTGTAGCGTCGTTAGTAACATGTATTTTATCCTCAACAGAATACCATGTATCATCCTTATTCATCTCTATGTGAGGAGTTGTCTTTACCCACTCTGTTACTGTTGCTACACTGTTGATGTTTATAACAGTGCCATCATTTATCACTATTGTTATATTTAGATACTCATCATCCGTCTGGTTGCAGTTAAATGACCAGTTGATATACGTCAATGATGTGTTACCGCCAGCAGTTGTATAATCTGTCTTTGTTTTTGTAAGTGTAGCACCAGAGGCAACAGTAGCACCATCCATAAGTTTAACGCCATTAACTGTGAGATTTACCTTTATTGGTATGGTCTCATTGTTCCAAACTGTAAAATTCATATAATCAATCTGTGAAATATTAACGCCTCCCCACAGTTTTATGCTACCGCTTATGTTGCTACCTGCACCGCCTGCTGGCATGTAAAGATTACTAACAGAATAATCGCCATCAAATGTTATTGATGTTATTGTAATGGTTTCTCTGCCACTGACATAAGTTTCAGCATCAACTGGTATATTTGCAACTAAAAGAAAAGCCAATGCCGTTACTACCAGAGCAAATATTTTTCCTTTCATTTTTCCACCTACATATGCTCACCTGCTTTTAAAGATTAAAGAGGGGGGAGAAGTTACTGTATTTACGTAAGCACCGTAAATTCTGCCATGTCGTATGCACTATCTCCCTGAAGTATGTAGATTGTCATATCATAACTCTTGCCATCACTGAATGTATCGGTGTCTGCCTCAAGAACCTTTACTCCTATTATTATCTGCACATTACTGTTACTCTCTATTGTTCCTAACTCGAAACCTCCATTAGGATTATACTGACCATCCCTGAAAAGATAATATGTCTTTGTCATGTATCCAGTTGAAACTTTGATATATACCTCGAACTCATCAACCTTCAATGCACTTGGAAGCCCCTCTCTACCATTTATGTCATTGACAAGAGAAATCTCTACGTTTGTAGCATCTCTTGTATCATTATTCCAGATTGTTATAGTAGCGGTTTTTTCGGTATCGGCTGATACAGAACCGTTGGCATCAATAGCAGTGCTAAAATTAAATACAGTTGTATTCTGGACAATATCAAGTGTAGCAACAGCAGTTGGCACTTCCTCCGTTGGTATCCAAGCAGGTGCTTCCTCGACTTGTCTGCTCTCATACCATTTGTATCCTGCTATCCCTACTACCGCACCAATCAATATACACGCCGATATTATGGCAAACAATTTTCCGCTCATTTTCTCACCAATTAGTAAATACAAAAAGGGTATTTAAATAAGAAACAAATAAACAGTTTCATAAGATATAACAAAGGCAAAAATCAAACAGTTTAAAAATTCAAAAATATGAAAATAGGGAAAGAGGTTGAACTGTTCAGTGCGTTGCCTTGTCTAAATCTTTATTTCATTGACGAACTCGTTTTTAACTTTGTCGATTACCATAGAGTATATCACTATAATACCCAACACTGTTCCTATTGGAAATGCAAAGAGCATCAATATTCCTAAAAATGTTGCAAGATACTGTCCTTCCTTGTATCTCTCTGCTACAAGATAGCCAGTTACTAAATAAAGCACTCCAAATGCAAAACACGTCAATGCTGTAATAGTGCCATCGAAGTTTGCAAATTGAGACAATGCTCCTGATGTTTCAAAGAACTTTGACAACTCTGTCCATACGTTTGCAAGGGCAATTCCAAGCACTATGGTTACCACTCCAAGTATTATGAACAGCGTTGCTACAACATCCGCCATATCTAACTTATTTTCTGGCATACAAGTATAATTGTTTCATCAAATATAAAATTTGGTGGGATTAGCGGGAAATCAGGGAAAATTTATAAAATATTCTCTATTTGATATTTGATGGTAAAGGGTCAAACTATTGTTTCATTTCCAAACTGGCTTGCAAGGATTGCTGGATTTATTGTTGGTTATCTATTCTCAAGTGAGATAACAAGTATGATACTTTATGCAATAAATCATTTGAGAAGCGATGTTCCAACCATATTTAATATATTGAGCCAGTGGAATAGTAGTGTTGCAATAATAATAGCAATATTGTTGCTAATATCAATAATAAGCATAATTTCAAAATTCAGGTTGCTTACATTTGGATACTGGTTGCTTGCTGGTGCTTTAGTTGGCATGATATTGCCTCATATAATGCCATATATACTTGAAAGAATACAGGCACATGGTTATGAAATTCCTGATTGGATAAAAAGATATTTTGGTGGAAATGAAACAGGATGAATTTGAAGATTATGTTATAAAATACCTTACGAAGCGAAAAGTAGTTAGATTTAGCGATTTGCAGAATTGGTTATCAACAGTGATGAAAGACCCGCCAGCGAAGGCAACGCTGTCAATAAAACTTGACAAGATGGCGAAGGAAGGAAAGATTATATCGTGGAATGAAAAGGGTGCAAGATATATAGCATTGCCATGCGAACATGAAGAATTGAAAAGCAGAATAATGAATAAAATGGAGGATTTATCTTTAAAGAAGGATAAGGTAACGATTGATGAACTTGCAGAAGAAATAAAGTTGCCGAAGGAAATGATAAGTCAGGCAATAACTGATTTAGTATCGGAAGGGAAAATAATGAATACAACAATAGATGGGGTTACATATTATAAGTTGCCACCAATACATGCGTCAATAAAGATTGGAACAGCATTTACGATTTTAATGCTTGTGCTGTATTTAATCGGAGAGAATGCAATAAGCAAGGAGGCGTTATTTGTTGTAGCACTGCTAATAATTTTGATTATGACAATACTGTGGTATAAGATAAGGTAAATTTTACAAAATTCATAGAATTTGTAAATTTTACTTTACGAACTTTCTATATGCTCACTTATGCAATCCCAGTAGTTGTCATATCCCATCTGCCTATAATTGTCCTTGCATACTTCAACAGCATGAGCAAATATTTTCATTCTTCTTTGCATCTGTGGTGGTAAATTTCCCTTGACAATCTTTTCTTTACAGAACTCTTTTTCCTGTTCATCAGACAAAACTCCTATCGCACCTATACTGTAACATATCTCCTTTCCATCGTCATATACATAGCATGTGCATGGAGAGTGTCTTGCTACTTCTTTATCAACTATTATTGCCATTGTCTAACCTCTTTTATATATTTTTACAACCCTTTCAATTTCATGAAGTATTGCCTTTCTTGTTTCTTCATTATACGCAGATAAATCTTTTGAAATTTCCTTAAATAGTTCATCTGGCAACTCTATTTTAATTGGTAAATCATCGACATCAACTTTGCATACTATTGTATTGATTTCTGGAAGAAATTTACATTCTTTGCCATTTTCTATTTCAATCTTAACCTCCCTTTTTATTTTAGCCATTTTCACACCTTACATTCACAAGAACATCTTTTTATGAAATCCTGTATTTCTTCATCAAGTAATAAGTTATATGTTCTATAATCCCATGCTGATATTTCTCCAGTAACTCTCTTACTCTTTATCAACTCTGCCACATGCTTAACATGTGCAAGTGCTTCTGGTCTGCACGCCTCCACCGCCTCATGGAGAACACGCATACTGCTATCTATGCGTTTCAATGCATATGACCTTTCAACTTCACTAACTACCGCCATCTTAACCACCTTCAATATAATCTTTTATAAAATCATATCTTTTTTCATTTAATACACATTCTCCCAATCCATCTTCATCTACTTCTTCACAAACATCAATCGCACAAAGTTCAAAGTTATGCAGTTCATCACATTTATCCATTATTCTTTTTGCTACTTGCTCTGCTGTTTTAAGGTCTTTAATATTTTCTATTAATGCCAATGCAACATCACCAAAATCATGAATTACGACAGAATATGTGCCTTCCTCATCGCCATATGAAATTCCTATTCCTCCAGTTACTTGTTTTTTCATTCTCCAAAATTTATAAAAATCTGTTGGATGTCGTAACATTCTTTTATCTTCAACCCATACCTTCGCCATTTTTAATCACCTATAAATCTTCCCAAACTTCTCTTTCAAAATCATATTTTCCTTTTAGATTGCACCACATAATACCTGTTTCTCTATCAATCTCGCATGCTTTTTTGCCATTTATTGTTATAACTCTAATTCTATCCTCGTCGGCAACAGGTCGTCCTTTACCCAATCTTTTAACACCTTGTAATCTTGGTGCAATTGGTTTATCTCTATACATTCTAATCCTTACAGCCCTATCATGATGTCGTTCATCAAAATGCAAAGAAACAGAAATCCAATCTTTCGCCCTTGCTGTTCTTAATGTTTTTATCAAGTCAGTTTCGGCAGAGAGATATAACTTTGCCATACTACTAAATATTTAATTAAAATATAAATTTTGGTGGGAATAGTGGGAAACACTGGTAGCAAAAGGCATCCCATCCCACTATAACAGTTTCTTGAACCAATCAATACCTGTCTTTTCTTTAAGATTTTCCCTGTATTTACCACTGACAAATGCCATCTCTGTCTTTGCATTTGAAATCATAACCGATGCTTGTCCAAGTTCTTCTCCAATCTCTTTAGCCAAATCGAATACAAAGTCCAAATCCTTCAATCTTATCTTTGTTTTGTCTTCATCGCCTTCAAAGTTCCTTATTGAATATATCTCTGCATTTTCCTCACATACGAGTTTTCCATCCTCATCCTCCCAGCATCCAAGAACTGAAGGTATTACTGTTACACCGCCGAAATGTCGTGCCATCTTCCTTACCTTCTTCTCTATCACTTCTGGCTTTATCTTTCTCCCAGAATTGTCGTATTTTGGTATTATTATTGAATATTTTATATCGTCTATTTTCTCAAGTTCCCGCTCAACCATTATCCTCTCATTTTCCTTTACTAACGCCATTTCAACCACCCTTTTTACCACATATTCCACATCCACCTTCTCCTATTAAGCAAAAGCAAGGTATAACCAATAATACAAGGAAAACGCATATTAAAGCATTCATGCATCCTCCATAACAACCTTCCACTAATGGGCAACAGCACCCCCAACCGCATTCACAACTATAAATAGATGGTCTTGCTTTTATTTGCCTGATTGTAGTTGAAATTGCCTCTCTTAATCCAATCTTTGTATGTATATAAATCATGGCAAAGATGAACTCGTATAATGCAAATGTTAAAATCTTAAACGGTATTGATGCTGGCATTATGATGAAGTATGTGGTTACTCCACAACCAAGTAAGAAACCAGTTATAAATCTAATTTTGTTGTTGCCTTCACGAATGCCTAATTTTATGCTTGACCAATCAAATATCGCTGGAATTGCTAAAAACCACGATAGAAGAAATGCCGTTGTAAAATCAATTTTTAAATAGCCAAAAACAAATGGCAGTGCTAAAATGAGTGAAGAAAATATACCAATTATTTTTCCAAAGCATCTCGCACATGGTTTAATTTTTCTGCCAAATATATTCAATTCTATGTAATGCTCGTTATGTTCTAAAGCCCTTATCATATATTCTGTTACCTTCATTTCATCACCAATATCTTACTATCAACACAACTGATGCAAGACACATTGACAATCCTATGATTTGTGTGATTATTACCCAATATGAACTTGTTATGCTGATAGATGGCTTTAAACTGCTTGTTGGAGTATATGTCCTGAAATATAAATCGCCATTGGACATTTCATCCCAATTATTGTCAGCATTATTATCATAGTATAAATGACCTCTACTATAAACATCAGTTGTGTAATTTCCACCAACTGACCACCAACCGCCATCATCCAAATCGTCTGGCAAACTGTCTGTTGAAACTGCTATTATATAAAATGTTTCTCCAGCACTTATGTCAAGTGGATTATCAGATAAATCCATGCCAACCCAGTATGCAGTTCTTGGTTGAAGTTGAGAATAATCCAAAGCACCATACATTAGCCAATCATCAGGATTGTATGAAAGAGTTTTTGATATTCCTATATAGAGATAGTCATCAATAGTTCCCTTTCCGTTACCATCCCACCAACTTACCAATAACTGAAAACCAGTTAATGGCTCTCTATCGTTATACAAACCTTCTGCTATGAAGTTACAACCTCCCCAGTTAGGTGAATAATGAACTGCGAAACCTGCTGTATCTCCTTCTACATAGCATTCTTGGTCTATTTCATCCCACGCTGGCTTTATAACAAGTGGCTTATAATTTGATGAACTCAAATCAAGGTCAGCATAATAAAGATATGGTGCTTTTTTACCAATATATGAATGTGTTATTTTAATCTCCTCTGTTAGCAAACTTTCCCCGAAAGTTCCAAATATGAATATTGTTAGACCTGCTATCAGCAATGCAACAGCCAATATTCTAATATTTTTTCTTTTCATTTTTATCCCTCCATGCTATAAATCCTATTGGAATTAACAACAGAAGTGCCAATATTCCAAATAACCAGTAGTTCTTGCTCTGGTCTGTTTCTTCTGGAGGAGTTGGTGGAGGCGGTGTTGGATTTTCTCTAACAGTAACAACAGTTGTGTCTTCTGCCGTTGCACCATCATCATCAGTTACATTGAGTTTAACAACAAATGTTCCAACAGTATGGAATGTAACATTTACTTTTTCTCCATGCAAGTCCCATATTCCATCGTTATCTATATCCCACTTATAATCAACTATATAGCCATCTGGGTCATAACTATTTGAACCATCAAGAACTACCCATCTATCAGCATAACATTCATAAGGACCGCCTGCCTCCGCAACTGGTGGCTCATTTGTGGGAGGAGGCAGAGGCGGTGAAGAAATCATAACTGTTGTTGTATCTGTATCTGAATATTGACCATCACTTACCTTGAGAACAACATTGAAAGTTCCTGCCTGATAGTATGTAACATTTACTATCCTACCAGTTAAATCATATGTTCCATCTCCATCAACATCCCACTCATATGAGAGTGGATTTCCATCAGGGTCATAACTTCCAGAGCCATCAAGTTGTATATTTTCGCCAATCATTCCAGAATACGGACCGTCGGCATCTGCAACTGGGGGATTATTAACATTTGTAACCGTAACAGTAGTAACATCATCATCAACAAGACCATTATTCTGCACTACTCTTAATCTAACTTCGTATATTCCTGCCTTGCCAAAAACTACCTTAACCTTTTTTCCAACCAAATCCCATGTTCCATCATTATATATATCCCATATATATTCTACAAGAAAACATTTGTAACCCATACGGTAACTACCACTTCCGTCGAGCATTAATGTTTCACCCACGCTTGTTAAATATGGTCCGCCTGCTTTTGCTACTGGTGGAAATTGATACCATGTATCTGTTGTGTTTCCACCATAAAAATAGAAAAAGTGTGCAGGATACCATATTGATTGACCAACTCCAGTAGGAGGATTTTCACAGTAATAAACCTCTACCTTCCAATAATATGCATGCTCTCTATCTGTGAGGAAATTGCTTTCATCCGTTACTTCACTAACATAATATTTTACATAGTATGTATCATCATCTTCCTTTATTATTTCAGCATGTTCATTAGAATATCCTGCTAACCATATTCTTTCTGTTCTCCTTTCTATCTCCTCTCCACAATAAAATATATCATACTGAATTTTTACAAATGTGTGGTCTGGAGGAGCATTTGTATCAATGTAGAACCCAAAATACTCTGGAGGAAGTTGCCAATGCAATCCATCCGCATGCTTTGGATATGGATTATATACATAACAATAAAAATCATCATATGGATTATCCCCATACCATTTTATTTTAAAAAGATAACCCTGATGATATGCGAAAAAAATTGAAGCAAGTAACACCAAACTTATAATAATTGATGATATGATTACCTTATCTCTTTTATTCATATTTAGTAATTTTATTTCAAAATATAAATTTTGGTGGGTATAGTGGGAAAATTTTTAAACGGTAATTGTATATAAACCCATGAGAGAAAGGATAGCAACTGTTATCATAATGGTAGTTCTGTTAGCATGTATAAATGCTTCTGCAATAGAGGTAAATCCTCCTATTCTTGAAATAGAAGGAGAAAGTGGAGATTTTGTGTTGCAGAGCATAGAGATATATAATGATAGAGATACGGAAACGGTTGTAAATATAACGGTTGCAGGCATCAGTAACTATTATCTTCCAAAAAGCACATATGTTTTAAAACCATATGAACGCAAGACAATAACGATAGGATTTACAATTTCTGGCAGTGCTAATGGTTTTATAACGTATGAATATAATGGAGAGGTTCTGACACAGATAGTGAGCATAAACGCAGAGAAGAATGTCATAATATTTCCACAAAATCCAAAGGCAGGGACATCAATTGCTATAATAACAACATCAGATGAGAAGGCGAATGGATTTTTATTTGTAAGCGAGACAGGAAGGCAGTATCCTGTGATATTGAGTGGTATGCCCATAACCTTTGTAAATATAAGTAAGGATGATTATGGGAGTGCCATGATAGTATTGATATGGGAGGATAAAGAAGTAACATATCATTATATAAACATAACAAAGGCGAAGGAGACAGAGGAGAAAAAGTTGGCAATTGACTTTGGTGGAGATAAAACAATAAAGTATGGTTCTACAAGGATTATAACTTTAAAATATGGAGATGAGCCAGTTGATGGTAGTTTCATAATAGTAAAGCCAGATGGTAGTCAGATATTGAAAGATGCTAATGCACTTGGACAGATAACAGTAACGTTTAATCAAGCAGGGCAATGGACATTTATAGCGAATTATAAAGATGCAACAGTATCAGATGCAGTAACGGTTAAGAAGGGTTCTATATCTGTGAGTGTTCCAGATAAAGTTTATGTTGGTGAAGAAATAGAAATAGAGGTTTCAGAAGATAAGGGGAATTTCACAATAGTAACACCTAAAGATGAATATATAGATGGCGAGTTTAGACATGGAGTAATAAAATTTACACCAGATGAAGCAGGAGAATATGAAATAACAATAAATTGCGAGGGTGCTGAAGAAACAGATACATTTAGAGCATACCATGAACCAAAAATTGTATTAAAGAAAGGATTTCTTGAAGTATATCCTTCTGAAATAAAATCTGGAGAAACATATGATGTATATGTTGTTGATGCCAATACTGGAGAGGTCATAGATGGAGTTCAGTATATAAGCGTAGTTCATGAAGGAGTGCAGGAATACATAACTCTCGTAAATGGTGTTGGAAAATTTACTCCAAAATCAGGATATTACACGTTTTCAATAAGTAGAGATGATAAAAATTTCATAGATGCATACTCCACATATATAACAGTGTATGGTAGCGGAGGCGGAGGCATAAAAGGTTCTACTATAATTATAATAGTGGCAATAATTGTTATATTGCTTGTGCTTGCATACTTATATAAGAAAGGAATAATTAGTTTTCCAAGCAAGCCACCGACACTTGAAAGGTGATTTAGATGGCAACAATAACAAGAATAGTATGCCCGATGTGCATGCACAACTTTCTTGATAGAGATATACGCAACAAGAAAAGATTTCTGATGTTTGATGTAAATAAAAATCATTTTGTCCTGATAGAAGAAACCATTGGAGGTAAAATTGCAGGAACAGGTAGAGGATATAGAGGTAGTGCTAAAGCAACTGGTTTCAATGTTATTGAGAGATTAACTATCGAGGAGGCAAAAAATACACACATGTATGATGATATTCTATTGCAACTGAAACAGCAAGTAATAAATTTAGCAAGAGAACTAATAAGGTTGGGAATTATGAAGCGTAGTGATATTTAGCCAGATTTACTTCATCTGATTCAATCTTTTATGTATCTTTTTTTCTTGTGTATGATGATACCATGCAAGCAATCTCATTATCGTAGCGATTATTACGAGAGGCAATAGTATGTAGAAGCATATTATCTCCGCTTTGAAAACCATTCCAAGAACCATTATGAACAACATTGTAAGCAAAAAGTATGTTGCATATCGCTCATATTTATGTTCCTTCATGCTGTGTTCATAACGCTTTTTATATAACTTTACTTCAAGCATTTCACTCACCTGAACCGCTTAAAACTTTTTTAACCATCTTTTCAACCATCTTTTCAAGTTGTTTTGTAGTTGCACTTTCAAATTCTTCTTTATGTGCCTCAAAGAACTTTCTAAATTCAGGATTTTTATTTGACAATACAACTATATCAACATAATTTCTCAATTTTGCAAATGCATCCTCAAAATTCTTTGAAATAGATGTAGTTCCTCTCGCAGTGGGCAACGGCAGTGATGATATTAGAGTGTTTATTGCTTCTGAAATTCTATATCTTATCATTTCACTTGGAACTTCTACATAAGGAATGATGTTATCTCTTATGAACTCACATGTCATTATGAAGTTGTCCCTTATCGAAGCATGTGTTGTTGCATCATGAAGCATCCTTGTAAGTTCCTTTACTTTTTCATTGAGAACGGCGATATAATCAACTATTGTAACCTTTTGCTGACCTATGTATATTCCACAACCTCCAATATAGTTGATTATGGCATTCAGTTGTTCAAAACAATCATCTCTTTTCAAAAGGTTATTGCCTATAGTATCATAAGAGGATTTAACAGTATTGATGAGTTCATCGAACATATTATTCAATGTAGATACGCTGATGCCTCTATTTAGAAAAATTGAAAGTATTTTTGCATGAAAACCCCTTATGTTTTCAAGTGCTTTATTCCACTCAAAATTTATTATGTTTTCTGATATTAGCGATAGATAAATTCGTATCTCATCATATATACTTATTTTTGCAATCTCTCCTTCTATCTCTTTTTTCAATCTTTCAATTTCTTTCTCTTTCTCCTTTTTACTCACAAAAATAAATATTAAATCAATTTAAAAAAATAACTAATTCACAATAAGGGAAGAAGGGGGAAATTACCGATATACTGGGTTGAAAGTGTGTTGTTTTATTCTCCTCCCTTTTCTCCTCCCTTTCCTTTTAACTTCAAGCCAACACAGACATTAAAGGATGTCTCTCCCTCTTTTCTTGGTTTATATTTCCTGTTAAACTCTGCTGGGTCTTCCTCCTTTTCCTCCTTGCACGCCTCAATAGCAGGTTCTATGGCTTTCTGTTTTGCCCTTATTTTCTTTGCTTCCTCAAATGTCATTCCGTGTTTTTTTGCCCATTTCTTGAGTTCATCATCACTCATATTTTTTACGTCCTTCAAATGCATTGGTTCTGGTTTGCTCTTCATTATTTGCTGTCCTCTTCTACCCTGAAATGTTACTTCCCCAAGTGCGGTATTCATACTTCCTCTTATATATCCACCTTTCAGCACAGCCATTTTCTCACCAATTATGAAATATAGAGAGAGTATTTAAATTTTGGTGGGAATAACGGGAAAAACGTAAATTTTACAAAATTTGAAAACTTTTCAAAATTTGGAAAATTATTAATAAATCTGACTATTGTGTAAATGGTGAGTATGATGAGTAAGAAAAATAAATATATACTAATAGGAGTTGTTATAGTTCTGCTTTTGGGTGTTACCAGAATAATTCAACCGACTACTAATGCAGAATTGTATGGAGGAACTCCATCATACGAAGATAATAGAGTAATGGAATTTGGATATGGAGAACCTGTGTATTTGAATACATCGTGCTTTTTCTTTCACATTATACCAATATCAATATATTGCTCTGGACCAGTTCTTATAGAAATAAGCAAATGGAATGGCTCTGATTGGGAAATAATTGTCTATCCTCCCATAACATTATGTTCTACATTTAAGTTTTATATAAATCAAAAAACTACATATTGTTTAAATGACCTACTCGAAAATTCTACTGGTTATAGAGAATTTCCAATAGGATATTACAAAGTATCAACAACAATTGCAGGAAATGAATATATCCATTACTTTATAGTTACAGAGCCAATTCTCCCATAATAAATAGCGGGGGGCGGATTTGAACCGCCGTTCTTCGGGTAATGAACCCGACGGGTTATCCTGACTACCCTACCCCGCTATCAACATCCTACAATTTTCAAATTCCTGAAAGTTCTCTCATATTTATGTTCTGCTATACACAAACTATCTATATCAAGAACACGCTCCGCAAATAACCTTCTCCCGACAGGACAGGTTATGCTATCAGGCGACAGGCGACACCCACCACGACATGCTGATTTTCTTATACAATACCTGCATTCTGGCTTTATATTCACATAGTTTCTATGATATTCCAAACCTTTTTCAACAAAATATTCATAGTCATGGTCATAGACATTGCCAAAAACTGTTTCTCTCAACCACTGGCATGGATTTACATTTCCGTTTTCATCAACATGCAATCTATACCTGCCTGCCTGACATGTGCTTTTTTTATAACCGCAGAACTGCCAGAATTGTGGAGAATATATGCTAACGTTATCATATTTAACTGCCCACTTAAATAAATTCAATTGAAACTTAATATCAAAGGGTTCTCTAATGCCAAGAAGCGGAAAATACATGACACCTATTCCAAATTCATCCGCTATTTTTTTCACTGGCGATATATCTTTCTTATTGTCATTGCTTATAGTCATCCTTATCCATACTGATTTTATATTACCCTTGTTTTTTTCCTCTGCAAGATATTTGATAACTTCAACGGTTTTCTTCCACATACCTTTGCCCCTATAATAATCATGAAATTCCTCCATACCATCCAAACTCACAGCATAGTGGATGTTATCTCCAGTTATAAGACGCTCTGGATGTTTATATAAAATTATGCCATTTGTGTATATCGTTATTGACCTGTTGCCAAACAAATCAACTATTTTATCCAAATCCTTTCTGATAAATGGCTCACCTCCAAGTATTCCAACACTCGATACATCAAATGTTGTTGCTACCTTTTCGATTGCTTCCATAGGTATGCTACTCTTAAATAACTTATCAACGAGGCAGTGTCGGCAGTTTAAATTGCAGGCGTTGGTTACTGATAGAACTAACTGCATAATTATTCTACTGGTTCTTCCTCGACCATCGGTTCTTCTCTTTCCTCATGAACTGCTCTCCTCTTTTTTATAACTTTAAGAGGAGGTTCTCTGAAAACTTTAGAGCCATCTGGTCTTTCTTCTTCTTCAACAACGCATCCAACTCCTTCGACGAATTTTCCTTTTAAAATTACCTCACATTCATCTTTAGTCATCAAGTCATCCTTAATTATAGTAGTCCCCTTATGCAAATTTTCCTCATCTTCCTTATTTTTTCTAAACACCATACTACTCACCCTCCTTACCTACATATTCTTCTTCACCATCCCCATTTATTTTTACCTTATATCGGCATATGCCTGTTTTGAAATCATACTCACCGCTAATCGCAAGGCATGAAATCAAGTCCATTTTTTCTTCTCTAATCTCAACTTTTACTGGCGTTGCCATACTAATCCTTCAACTCGTCTTCTTCAAGAGGTTCAATGCTGACTTTCTTTGGCATGCTCTCATCAACTATTATCTTTACTTTGCATCTGCCGTCTTTATCAACTGTTCCACCCATGAGGCGACATACCTCTGGGTCTAAATTTTCTATCTTTACTGGATTTTTATACACTTTCGCCATATTTATCACCCCTTTCAACTATTAACTGGAGGAGGACTTTTAAACTTTACCCTATCTCCTTCAATCTTTACACATCCAATTGATACAAGATAATTCAGATAGTTCTCAAACATTGCATCTCCTCTAATCCATTTCCTCGCATCTATGAACTCATATTTTAGTTCGCTTATAGGAACGCCAGCACCGCCTGCCTCCTCAATGTATTTCATCATGTGATAAACAATCGGTTCATAGCCCCTAACGAACTCATACATCTTGTCAAATGTTGTTACTGATATTCCGATAGTATATCTTTCAATTTTTATTATCTTTCCTACCTTCTCCTGCTCAACTGCAAGATAACCAAACCTTTCCATCTCATCAATGATTTTATCTATGTATTTCCTTGCCCATCTTGTGTCTGGTAAAACACGCAAATCATAAATCAATGCATTTTTTATACCATCTCTTGTTAGTTTTCTCTCTGCCACAACACGCTGAATTAATTGATAATAGACGTCAGCACCAGCACATATTTTGTCTTCAGGTATTTCTTCTTCAAAGTATATAACAGTTCCACCGTGATGCATCTTCTTTGTAACAATCATCTGGTTTGGATATTCGGCATCCAAGCCAAGAGTTACAGTATATGGAAGTCGTATCGTAACACCAGAGCGTCTAACGTGTGTTTCCCTTCCAGAGTAACCTTTAACCCCCTGTGCAAATTCCGACATTGTTATTCCTTTTCTTGGAACTACCTTCTTCTTCATATTACCACTGGCTTATACATATACCTTTCAAACTCCGATATTAACTTTCTTGAAAGTGTGGCAATCCTTTCCTCTATTGTTTTTGTAACTACGCCAGTGTATTTTCTTTCAAGTGCTACGATGTGTGGTATTCCTCTTTCAAATCCTTCTTTCCAGAATACAAGTATTGGAACTACTCTATCTCCAAGTTTTTCATCACAGAATGTTCGCCACCACATATATTTGGCATCCCTCCTTACTGATACATTGACCCTGTCTATCGGTATAGTAGTTCTTAAATCAAGTTCATCAACTATTCTAACAAATCTTCTGCATATTGGACATTCATATTTATAGTAATACACGAACTCTGGTGTCTGCAACTCTTCCTGCAAATCTAAAACTATATGCCTCATGCTATCTCCGCCAGATTTTCGGCAACTTCCTCCTCCTTCTTCTTAACTTCCTTCTTAAATTCCTTTGCCTCTTTTTCAGCACCAGTTAATGCATTCTTTATGTTATCTAACTCTGTTTTTATCATCTCAAGTTCTCCCTTTAGTTCATTATCCTTATCTGTCTTTATTCTGCTTACCAGTGATGCTATCTTCATTGTTTTTTCAAGCACTTCAATTGTAAGTTTGTATGGCTCTTTGCCCTGCTCCGTAGAAATCTTTATCAACGTATTTACCAACTCGCTTACCTGCTCCTTCATTGCCACAACTATTGCATGCTCTGCCTGCTGTTTTGCTCTTATTCTCTCAATCTCTCCTTCTATTGATACAAGTTTTGCAGACAAAGTCCTCAACTGTCTCTGTAAAGAATTAACAAGTTCTTCTGCATGCTGTGCCTTTAATCTTTCAACCTCAAGCGAATGTTCAATCTCCTGCCTATTGTTGTCAAGTTCCGTCAATGACAATTCAAGTTCTCTTATGTATTCCTTCAATTCACTTATTGGCTTTGCCTCCTCTGGAGGTAACCATCTCATAAGATTTATTTCATCATCCTTGTGTGTTTTTGCTGTCAATACAACGATGCCTCCAAGTTCATGATAAACTGGCTCGAACTGTTGCGATTTCTCATTGTATATCATGAGAGGTTCTTCAACTATGTCTCTTTCTGGAGTAACTACTATCGCAACCTCCTTTCTTTTTCCGCTACTTTCCTCTGTAACCCACTTCCTATCAATTATTACTCCTCCAAACTTTCCATTACCTCGTATCAAATATTGAAATGCATTTTTCATCATATATTTTGCATTCTTCAATAACTGAATACCATTATCAGCCCTACCATTATATTTATATTTCTCATACATCTTCTTTCACCCTTTTACCAAGATGGGCAATATTAATTATTTCTACAACACGCTTATCTTTAGCATTTGTAAGGAAGAAACCCACAAAGTTGTTATTTTTCCTGTCATCAATGCCAAGTTCTTCCCTGACTTTCTTTGTTATTGTGCATCTTTGCCTACCATCTACCTTGACAGCATCTATTTCTTTTCCAACAACTTTACTATGAGCGTTATTAACAACAATCTTAACATCTCCATTAACCTGCAATTTTGAATATACTATTATTTCGGGGTGTCCAAGTAATTTCATAAGGTCATCTGAAAGATAAACTCTGTTTTTATCTTTAACCTTTCTTATATCAATGGGTATGTAATCACTGCTTTCATAATCATTCATCAGTTTTATAAATAAGATTAATTTAAAAATTTTCCCGTTATTCCCACCAAAATTTATAAATTATTTTGAAATTTAGACATATGAACATAGATGAAAGATTTAAGGATTTATGCGAAGATTTTGATGGAACAGTAATAGATGAAAATGGAATGTTAGTATGCGAATTGAGGGATTGGGATTATTTTAAATCATTTTCAACATGGATGAAAAAGAAGATACCACGAAAGAAGATTAAAAAAGAGTATGTGGCAAAATTTAAATCTTATGGAGTTATCCCAGAAACAGAGGCAGAGTTTATAATAGGTGTTACTGGAGATATGGAGGCAAAAGTAAGTGCAATTGACATTGTTTCACATGAGGCAATTTTAGACGGATTGGAGGAAGAAGCAAAAGAAAAGGGAATTGAGAATGTTGAAGATGTAATAGATAGAGCAATTGAAGAATGGGAAAACAAATATCCAAAGAATGTAAAGCCATCAAAATACCAATTCGTAGGTGAAATTACTATTGATGTTGATTTTGATAGTGTTTATGATAATTGGGAACTTTCGGCGACGGCAAGAAAGAAAGTATTGGAAGGAGAAGAATTGAACCATACATTAAATGCTATGGATGAGGAAGTAACCCGTGCTGTTGAAAACATTGAATATCCTCATATTGAAGGTGATTAAAATGGCGAGCATAAGAATAGAGTATGATGGTAGCAGTAAAGAATTAGATGAAAAGTTGGTTGCATGCCTTGAAAACAAAATAAAAAGTGGAGAATGGAAAAAATATAATCCATATCCAAATAGTGAGCCAGACACACAAGAATTTTTAAACAGATTGGAAGGAGTAATAGATGAAATAAAGCATGGTCGTTCCAGCAAGGGAGTTCCTCTTGATGAATTTACTTGGGCAGTTGATGCTCTTGTAAGGAAGTGCTATAAAGAAGTTGGTGCTAAAATAATAGAAGAAGATTGAATTCTATAACCACGCATAAAGGCATAAAAAACAAGGAATATCCCTACTTTTCGTGTAAATTTGCCAATCCGTGAGGGTTTTTTCTTTTAGCACTGCTGATAATTTCATTTTGCATAAAAATAGCATATAACTATCCCAGATTTTTTTGCAAAAACTGGGATACTAATTTATATACTGCCAAAAATTATAAAGTTTTTAACAGTGGTAGATAGAAAAAAACTATATACTACGACAGATTATCTATGCGATGGATATTGTTAAGATTTGTAAGAGTTATAGGTCAATGCTTGAGAGATATGGTTTTAGTGCAGAAACGATATATTACTATCCAATTGAACTTGGAAAATTTTTGGAATTTGTGAAAAGCAGGGGTAAGAATAAGATAGAGGATATAGATGAAGTTGATTATATCCTTTATAGAAATAAACTTGAGGATGAAGGATATAGCAAAAAAATGGTAATCAAAAAAATGTCAGCAGTGAAAACATGGATTAGATTGAACTATGAAAGAAATCCAACAGATGAACATTTTGCAAGGTTACATGAAAAGGTAAATACGGTAAGAATGACTTTATCCAAAAAGGGCTATAATGGAGGATATAAGCCAATACCACTTGAGCATTTTTTACAGATTTTAAAAACAGCATCCATAATGGATTTAGAGACAAAATTGTTTATTTACATTCTTGCCACAACAGGGGGGCGTAGTCAGTTCTATGGTTTGAAATTAGGAAATATTGATTTGGACAATAGATTGATAAAGGTATTTGTAAAAGGAGAGAAATACATTGAAGTTCCAATAATAGACATGGTTACCAAACTGATTATAGAGCATATAAAGATGAAATACTTAAAGGAATATAACGAAATAAAAGAGAAGTTGGAAAAGAATGGAGAAAAAGTTGATGATGAATATATAGTGAAAAAATATCTTATAAAAAGGCACTCTAACGAATTTTTATTCAAGTATGGTAAGGATGTATATTCTGAAAACTTATCATGGGATAGGATAAAGAAAAATAGAAGGGCTAACACGAAGAATGCGGAAAGGATTTTGAGGAGGGTATGCGATTATGCTGGCTTGTGGGTATGCAAGAATTGTGGTAAGGTGGGCAGTGGAAAATCAGAAAACAATAGTGTGAGATGTGATGTATGCAACAAAAAGGTTGAATTTGTATATTACACGCCACACCAGATACGCAAGGCGATAGCAACTCATGGACATAAATTAGGATTGTCTCTTGAAGGGACATCTGACTTGCTTGGACATTCAAATATTGATATAACAAAGAGGTTCTATCGTGGTAAGCAGATACAAAAAGTGAGAGAAGAATTGAAGGGCATAGGAGAATTGTTAAACAAAATAGAGGAGGAAAGGTTCAATACAAGTTAGAGGAAATCCTCTGGTTTTGCATTTGGAAATCCAAGTTTTCTTGCTATCGAGGCAAGAAAACCCGCTGTATCTCTGCTATACACAAGTTGGTATCTTACTGGATTATTATATCTTTTTAGGTTGCCATTTATTCTTAATTTTTCAGCAGACCTTAAAACAGTTCCGTATAAATTCCTACGTCTATCTGGAGTTAATTCTCCATTATAACATGCATCAAGAAGGGTAGTCATTTTGATGGGTGTTTCATATCCTCCAAGAATGTAAAGATTTATCAGTATTCTATGCCATATCTTAAGGTCTTTCTGTTTATTCTTTAATCGTAATACAAGTAATCCTTTATCTAAAGGCATAATAAAAGAATTAGTATCTAAATAAATTTTTTACCAATCCACCTAACCTACATATTTGGATAATGCCTCTATCTGTGCCTTGTTTGCCTCTTGTATTCTTTCTATCCTTTGTGTCGCTAATTTCTTGATGTATGAACTTTTTATCATTTTCTTGAACTTTATTAACTCGTTCCAAACTTCATTAACATTAATGCTATCAACTTCAGCCAACCTTACCTCAAGTAGCATACCACGAAGTAGCAAATAGTTAAATGCAACATTGTAATCTTTTATACCGTGTTTTTGCATAAAATACTTCAATATTGTCATAACATTCTTTGTGAATTTCAGTTGCACATTTTTATTCTCACTTTCATCCTTCTTCTTTTTTATACTATCAAGAAATGAGCATACTATCTCTTTTGCCATCATAGTATATGATTTCTTATTCTTTTTTGCAATTTCAGCAAGTTCTGAAAGATAGGGTTCATTTAACCTAAAAGTTATCAAATCAGGGTGCTTCCTATTATCTAATGGTTTAAACTTGCCTCTTTTCTTTCCCATGACAAATACATATGCAATTTCTATTTAAACTTTCACAAAACTCCACATATTACATTTTGCAAACAAAACAATAGCATTCCCTGTGCCAGAACCAGCAATACCTCCGCTCTACCTCAACATTGTCTCCGCTTTACCTCCGCTTTCAATCCGCAAAATCTTCGGGGAAATTCCTTCGCCATGTGTCGGGCAACGATAAAACGGCAGAACGGCACAACGGCTCTACGGTTCATCGGCAATTGGGCAAATTTTGGCAATATTGCTGGCTCATTTTGTAAATTTTGCAAAATTCATGAAATTCATGGTTTTTACAGATAAGGTAAATTGTAGTAGTAGAATTTGCACCACGACAGTTTTTCGGGTAACCCGAAAAATGAAAAAGGCGAATTTTACAAATTTTGCGAATTTTACAAAATGTTTATATATGGCAATTGCATATAATATTTGGTGATAGAAATGGTGAAAAAAATTTGTGTGAATGTAAAAATGGGGGAAATAGATAAGGTGATATATGAAGCAAAAAAGGGCGAATGGCAGTTAGTGAAAAGAGGCAAAAAATATCTCTATTTTAGGAAGGGCTTTATCACTGCAAAGATAGACAAAAAGAGATATGAAAACTTCAATGAGGAAAATATTATCTTTGAAATTTGGATTACAGTGATAGAGGAGTTTATGCATTCCACATATCTATACTGTAAAGGAAAAAAAGAAATTTGTAGAGGAGCATTGGATAAAATAAAGAAAGAATATGGAAATGATAAAGATATAAAGTTAGAAATAAAGGGGGTGGCTATATGAAAAAGGTAATAGTGGAAAGGGTTTATGAGGAAATAAGGAAGCATGGAAGCGAAGGAGCGAAAGCGAAGGATATAGCAAAAGCCACTGGCTTTTGCATGGCAACAGTATATAAGGCAGTAAAGGAGTTAATCATGGAAGGAAAGGTTAGAGAAGAAATAGATGGAAGGACCTCAATCTTTATTGCACAAAATTTACAAAATTCATGTAATGTAATACAGCCACAGCCACAGGCAGTTATACCACAGCCACAGCAAGCCATAACCCCACAGCCACAGGCAATAACAGGAGGGCTAAAATTCACTGGAGGAGTAAATGAAATTGCTTATGATATGGAAGATTATAAGGTTGAAAAGGATAAGGATTATGTGCATAGATTTTTCAATGGCATAAAGGATTTTGAATTACTGGATAAGGCAAAGGAAAACGGGCAAAATGTTTTACTTGTCGGACCGAAGGGAAGCGGTAAAACATACATGATTAAAAACTGGTGTGCGGAGCGTGGTTATCCTTATGCAAGAATAAACATGGATGGAGCGATAACCACAGAAGATTTTATTGGCTCATGGGTTAGAGTTGGAAATGAATGGGTATGGAGCGATGGTATTCTCACAAGATTTATGAGGCATGGAGGAGTTTTAGTTATAGATGAAATAAATGCATCTCCTCCTGAAATGCTCTTTATACTTCATAGTGTATTAGATGATGGAAGGCAAATAGTATTGAGAAGCAAGGATGGTGAAATTGTAAAGGCACACAAGGATTTTATGCTGATTGCATGCATGAACCCTGACTATGCAGGCACACAGGAGTTAAATGAGGCGTTAGAAGATAGATTTGATATAATACTATATGTTGATTATGATGAAAACTTGGAGGCAAAGTTAATCAAAAATGAGAAATTGATAGATTTTGCAAAGAGAATAAGGTTTATGTATAATGAAAGGAAGTTGCATAAAACAATATCCACAAGGACATTGATACAATTTGAGAAAAACATAGAATTGTATGGCTATGAGATAGCGAGGCATATATTGTTAAACAAATTTGATTATGAGGACAGGCAGGCAGTAGGCGAAGCACTGGATATGGTATTGAATAAGAGGAGCGAGGAGGAAGCAATAGAGGAGGAAAACAATATTGAGGAGGGAGGAATATGAGGGAGGAGATAAGAATAAGAGGGGCAGTAATACAGGCATTTTTAGAGAAGTTGGATTGCATATTATCCATGAAGTTGTTAAGAGTAAAAAATTACGATAGTGCTTGCACTGATGGAAGGGTAATATTCCTTCCTATCGAGTATTACAAAGAACAAGCAAGTAATATGAAAGATTATCTTTTGATGATTAAAGGGCTTAATTATCATGAATTGGCTCATGTATTATTCACAACATACACAAAGAGACAAGTAAAGAAATTCTGTGATGATTTTGATATTGCTTATTACCATTTCTTTGATGTGTTAAACATGCTGGAAGATATGAGAATTGAGAATTACATAGTTAAAGTATATCCAAAGTGCAAGCCATATCTCATTTACATTAATACAGTGATAATAAAAAGAGCATTAAAGAAAGCCACAGGAAAGTTAAATCTAAAGTATGAACGGATGGAAAACTTATGGTTGCCACAGATTGGCAAGGTATATTTACCAAAAAGGTTTAGAATGGCTTTGTTGAAGCAGACAAATACTTTTGATAAGGATACAACCAAAAAGATAATAGACATTGTCAATAGATATATCAATCTGGCAAGGGAATATGGAAAGAAATTGAAATATAAGAAATACAGGAAGGAATATGAATTAAAATCTCTTTCAATAGCAAAGGAATTATATGATATACTTGCGGAGCATGATAATAATGTTGCTATGCCAACATTTACTCCTTATGAGGATGTGGGAGATGCAGTAAAGGAATACAGGCAAGATATGGATGAAAAGGTATTAAGAGTTATTGATGTTGATTTTGGCGATATAGATGAAGATGATATTGAGGAAATGGAGGAGGAAGGAGAAGAAGATAAAGATATTGATGGAAATGCTGGTAATGGTGAAGATAAAGAGGAAGAAATAGAGGAGGAAGGAGAAGGCAGTAATGGAGATAAGGAGGAAGAAGGCGATATTGAAGAAGTGGAGGAAGAAATAGGAGATAGTGAGGAAGATAGCGAAGGTAATGAGGAAGATGACAAGGAAGATATTAAGGCAAGTGGAGGAAGCAGTAAGGATAACAAATTAGAGGATAGTGAAAACAGCAAGGCAGGAGATAAAGGCAGTGAAAAGGATGAGGAAGATGAAAGAAAGGAGTTAAATAAAATAATTGAGGAAATGGAAAAAATGCAGGAGGAAATAAAAGAGGATGTTGAAGGAGAAATACAACAGGATTATGAGTTAATATTAGAGATAGATAAAGAGTTGCTCACAGCAGAAGAAGATAGAGCAAGGGAGGAAGTAGAGAAGATATTAAGCAAAGTTGTAAATGAGTATAAGGCACACTGGGTAATGAGGCAAAAAGAAGGAAGGGTTAATATCAGACATGCTATGAAAAGTGAGCATAACGGAGATACAAGAATATTTAAGAAATTCAAAGCAAGCAAAATGAATGAGTTAGAGTTTAGAATATTCTTAAATGTAGATACAAGTGGAAGCATGCATGGTGAAAAGATTTTGGCAGTTAGAAGCATGGCAAAAGTGATTTTGAGGGCTTTTGAGAAAACAAAGAGTAAAGTAAAAGTTGTTGGATTTAGCAATAGTGCGGAGTTATACAAGGATTGGGAGGATAAACATATACCATACCTATCTGCGGGAGGAGGAACATGGGCATCTCTTTCATTAAGAAATATTGTAAGAGAAGTTAAAGAACTAAAGAGGAAATACAATAAACCAGTGTTGGTAATAACAATTACTGATGGATGGTGGCATTCGGAGGAAGAAGCGGAAAAACTAATAAGAGAATTGAATAAAATGGATGTAATAACAGTTGAGATAAATATAGAAGTTGAGCGTTATCATGGAAGTGAGTATTGTTATTTCATAAAGAGCGTTAGTGAGTTGCCAAAGATAATGAGGGATTTAACTGATAAATTAGCAAGGAAGTTGATAAAAAGGAGACAATACCTTATCTAAACTCTTTTCCTTTTTCTATTTTTTTTGTGAATTTTATGAAATTGAAGATAAGGCATTTTTACAGCGGGAGCATGCAGGCAGGAACAAATGATTGTGTCGAGACAATGATGCGTGTTTTCCACAAATTTTGTAAAATGTTTTTACAAATTTTACATTTTTTATGAGCATGTTATTGTCTATCATGATTTAAAAAGTGGAAAATTAAAAATTGCAAAGTTTAACATTAACACAAAAACTGCGTGTGAAAATTATAATCGTGGAGTGCGTGCCTTATGGGTTAAATTTACATGACGATTTTTCCAGTGGGTTTTTACATTTTATAAATTTTATAAAATTAGGCAAAAAAGTAGTAAATTGCATCTTTGAACCAGCATGCGGAGTAGGGCGGAATACTTTTCCGTGCTGGCGATATATTTATATATCGCAATTGCATATAGTAATTGGTGATGGAAATGAGAATAGTGGGTAAAAAAATAAGATTGGGGGGTTTGGTAAAAAGGGCTGGAAAAGATAATGAAACACAGATTGTAAAATTCTGTAAATTACTTACATTAAAGACAAAAGAAGCGGATGTTATTACGCTTGCGATATACAAAGATGAAAACGGGAAAATGTATATCTCATGTTGCGGATGGGGAATTAATGAAGGTTATAAACTCAAAAAAGGATACAATGAAATAAATGTTGTAAAGCGTGGAAATTATCTTGAAGGGGGAAATGGCATTCTTTTTGATGCTACTGCATACGATGATATAAGCAAACTTATTGAAGATGTAAGGAATGTCTGGATAGAGGCAGGAGTAAATTTAGTTGATGTGGAGGTGGCACAGTGAATTATATAATTATGGTAGATAAATTCGGTGTTGCAAAACTATACGAAGTTTTGCATTACTATAAAACTAAACAGAGATGCGATTTATGCGGTATTGGATATTGAAGAGTTTAAGGATTTGTTAAAAGTAAGGAGGGATAAAAATGGAAGGAAGAAAGGAAATTAAGGTTTTGACAAATGAGGAGATAGATAAAATGCTCATGGAAGGAGGCATAGAGCAACTATACATTAGAAAAAAGATTGATGAAAACAAATTTGAATGCGAAATAACATGGTTGCCAAATGCGGAGGAATTGAAAACAACATGGAAAATTGATGTATGGAATTGTCATGGCGTGCTAAAAAAGGCGGAATGGGGACTTGGATATGGCAGTATGCCAGACATATCGCCAGCGGGCAAATATGTTGATATTGGCTATTTCTCAATACCAGTAAAACATGATGTGGAATTAACAGATGAGGAAAGCGAGAAACTTTCAAAGTTGCTATTTGAAATAATAGACAGAAATGGCATGATAAACATGAGCGGATTTTATCCTGTAAAAGATGAAGATATTGAAAAGATAAAAGAGATAATCGGAGATAAACTATATGAAGGAGATAAAGAGGATGATTTTGGGAATATCAAAGAACTTATAGGCAATATATCAGATGATGAGATGAACGAGATAGCATTTATGCTTGTGAAACATGGGGCGGAGGTAGATACTTTAGATGAACTTGCAAGGAAAGTTGAAAAGCATGTAAAAAGTGAGGAAGGGATGAAATACCTGTATTTCACTCTTGGAAGAATTGAAGTTTTTGAAACATTGTTAGAGGCAAGAAAGAGAACAGAAAACTTGGATATGGACGAGATTTTATCCATTGTGTATGCAAACTTCTTAAATGGATTAAAGAAAAAAACAATTGAATATTTGAAGAAAAATAAGGAGGCGGAATGCAAGGAGGAGGATAAACATGGGCGTTGAAATAATGATATATACAACAGATGAGAAGGTGTTATATCCAAAAAATTTAAAGCAGTTAAGGAAAATTATTTTTGAAAAAGTGAGACAGATAGATATACTTTTTGAAGATGATGCGGGAAAAAGAAGAATAATAAGAATTACAGATGAAGGCGTGGAATATGTTAAACCAAAAAGATTGCAATTAATAAAAGGGGATGATTTTTTTAAAAGAAGTGTTTAAAGAACCAAATGAGGATGAGAAAATGCAAACTAAAGTTATAAATTTAAGTGAGATAGCAGAAAACAATCCTACATTATGCCTGTCGCCACTGCGAGTTTTCAATGCTTGCCACAAATGTAATCATTTTTTATCGAGGTTGCAGTATTACAAGAGAAAATACCCAGATATGAGCATTGACGAAATGATTGAAAGAGCCATTGCAGACATACCATGCAAACCCCATGTGAAAAAAGAATATGTTGAACTTCTGAAAAAGAAGACAAAAGTGTTGCAGGAACTTGCTGAAGTGCAGAAGAAGATTGACGAACTCTAAACAACCCTTTTCCCTTTTTATTTTTATGTGAATTTTACAAATTTTATGAATTTTACATTTTTCTTGTATGTGATTTTGAAAAATTGAGATTACGAACAGCACGCCCCTGCTGGCTGACGTAGTGTCGCTTGCCTCCATAAAATTTATATATGTAGGTTGTATATAAAAATTGGTGATGGAAATGGTAGATGAAAAAGAAGTAAGGATTGGGGTTGGTAATGAAAAAATAAAGATAACAAAAAAGAATGTGAATTTGATAGAGAAAGAAGATATAGTAATTGTAAGAACAACACTTGATAAGATAAATGGAGCAATGCCAACACCATCATCATTCAAATTTGCAAAGGAGTATGGAAGGGAATATGAAGGCGGTGGCATGTCAATATTTGACAAAGATGATGAAGATGCTTATATAGATGCATTTATAGAAGGAAGAGCAGTGGAGTTTTATTTATATGATGAAACAAAAATTACAATACACTATGGAGGAAAAGTAGAAATAAGATACTGCATAACAGATGAATTTCTTGAGGAGGAGGAGATAACCATTGATGATATGAGAGATTTTGTAGCAGAGTATTTATTGAGTATAGGAGATGTTATATTAGTGAAAAATGTGAGGAAAACAATAGGAAGAAATTTATGGAAAAAGTTTGGTAAAAAGACACCAGAAATAGCGGAGGAGTTTGATGAACATATACAGAACTTCGCAGATAAACATGGATTGAGCAAAGAGGAAATAATAGAACTCATGATTGGCTTTATTGACTATGCATTTGACAAGGAAGGAGACATTGAAAAGATATTCACGGCGATAGTAAATGAAGATTTCCATGAAGCATTATGCTATCTTTCGGATTACATATTGATAGCAAACTGGTATGATAAGGAGGACTTGGAAAATGTGATTGATAAAGAACTTGATGAGGAAGAATACAGAAAAATAATAGAGGAATGGAATGATGATGGATTGCATGATGAAGTGAATGAAGTAATAAGAGATTTCATAAACGAAAGAGGAGGGATGTAAATGGATGAGTTTGAAGATTTAACTCCAGAGGAATTAGAGGAGTTGGAAAAACTATACTATGATATTCATGGAATTTGTGAAAGGTGTTATAAGGAAAGGAATTGTGCAGTGTTTAGAGGCAAATTACTTTGTAAAGAATGCATTGATGAAATAAGATTGCATGATGGATTAGTGGCATACGTTTAACTGTCCCGCCCCTCCTCCCTCTTTTTTATTTTTGTATGAAAATTGATGATGGTAAAAAAGGTAATTTTTATATATGCAATTTGTATTTACAAACTATGAATAAAATTGTAGTCAGAATTGCTGACATAGATAAACAAATAATCAAAAAAATCAAAGAGAATGAAATGATAACTTTAGGTTTGCTTGTTCCAGAACTTCCAGAATATCATAAAAGTGCAATATGGAAAAGCGTTAATATGCTGAAAAGAGCGGGAATAATTGAAGTTGTAGATAGAATGTATAAAATAGCAGATGGCATAGATGTTGAAAAAATTGAGGAAACTGGAGAAATAACATTAGAACCAGACATGCTGAAACTAACGGATAATCACATTGAAATTCTTAAACTGTTAAATGAGCGTGGCAAAAAAACAAAACTGGCATTCATAAGACATAAATTAAATTATACATTTTGGAAAGCAGTGCATACTCTTGAGGAGTTGCGTTTTCTTGGGTTGGTAAAAAGGGAGAAGAAAGGTATATATGAAATAACCCCTATCGGAAAGGAATTAATTGAAAATGGAAAGCACACCACTTGAACTTGAGCGGAAAAAGAGATACAAACAATTTGATGAAGGTAGGTATATTTTTGTTGTCCAGAACCATGAATTAATGGCTATGCTTGAAACTGAATTTGAAAATATTGAAGATGTTTTGCATAAGGTAAAACTTGATTTGATGACGATGGCACATTATGGGCAGGCGGATGGCGAAAAGTTTTTCATAAAGATTTTCTTGAAAAGAAAGTGAGCGGAACAAGACGGGTTGTGTGGAGTTGAACGGGCATTTATACAAATTTTTTGTGTTATGGCAATGGATTTTATAAAAAATGTAAAATAAAAAGATTGCACTGCTGAAAGAAAAAATTTATATAGCCGAATTGCATATAGTAATTGGTGATGAAAATGGTGGGAAATCTGGAGAAAGAGTTTGAGGGTTTGGTGAAAAATGTATTGATAAGGGCGAAAGAAGAACTGGAGGAGTTGAATGAGGAGGACTTTCCCTATGACTTTAACAGCAATGCCATCCATGAGATAGTAGATGAGGAAGTAGATGATTTTGTCTGTGGATTTAGCAGGCAGGATTGCCTTGCATGGATTGACTTTTGCGGAAATGAGGAGCATGTAGATAGAGGCATAATAGATACTTCCAGCATAGACAGGATACTCATTACCACAGCATACGAATGCATCAGAATGAAACTTTTTGAGGATGACTTAATTAACGATTTACAGGAGTATGAACTCACAGCAGAGAAAAGGGATGAATTTATACGCAGAATAAACGAAAGGATAGGAGATGAGGAATACAAGGTTGGAGAAGATAATGAAACACAGATTTTTATAGAAACTGAATTTGATATAGAGGCAAATGACTTCAAAGAACCATACTTTGCAAGAGAGCAGATAGTAGAACTTGGAGGAGGAGACATAAAGATACTGAATGAAGCATTTGATATGGAAAAGATAAACAGAAATGCCATTGTTCTTGAGAAAAAGAGGCAGGGGCTATACAGAATATACCTGATGGATAAGGATAAAAATGTTGATATAAGGAAATTCTTTGATAAAAAACATTTTGATAGCAAAGATGAACTCCTTGATGTCCTAATACGCATGTCTAATGAACTTTTTATGAATAATGCAAAAAAGCATGTTGAAAAGGAGGGATGAAGATGGGAGAGGAGTATGTGCTGGTTTGTGTAAGTGAGGAGGAATACGTGGAATTTCCAGCAGGCAAGCAGGCGGAGATAATGCTGGATAATTTTGCATGTAAAATTGTAGCAGGATTTGTAATGAGAAATTCTCTTGGTTATGGGAGTGAAAATGAATATGCTTTTGTAAGCAAGGATACCTTTTATAACAAAGGGCTTGACAAAAAGTTTAGAAATGCAACAGCAGATGTTATAGAATTTTTGATTGAAAGTGGCTATCTTGACATAAAGAAGTTATGTGTTTTTGATGTTGGATGGATATATAAAAAGTTTGAAGAAGCAGGCATGTTGGACGAATTGAAAGAAATTTTGAGTAGAAAGGAGGGAGAAAAATGAAAGAACCATTAGTTAGGCATTTAAAGAAGGAATATGAGAAGGCGAAAAAGGAAGGAAGGGAGATATTTAAGATAGGAGAATATGAGTTTTATACTGAATATGCAAAATATCTCATTGAATATCTTGAACATAAAAAGATAGACGATAGAATGCCACTAAAGGATATATTTGAGAAAGTAAAGGAAACAGGAATAAAAACAGGAGATGAAATAGGAGAGGTTATGATTATCATTCCAAAAGAAGTGAAAAAGGAAGCGGAGAAGAAAGGATGGAAATTTGAAAAGGACAGATGGATATGCCCGAATGGGCATAAGCAAATTAGTTTTCTTGCAACATACAATGGCATCATAGTAAAAGTTTGGTGTGAAGAATGTGATGCTGAATTTGTAAATAGAGAGGAATGGGAAAAGATAGTAGGGGGTGTTGCCTCATGAAGATAAACAAGGTTGAAACTATGATAAGGATTAAAGAACTGAAGGAAGAAATAAGCAAAATTGACGGTGAGATACTGATACTCCAGAAACAGATGGAAGAAGCAATGAAACCATTTAAAGAAAAGATTGACAAGTTGTCCAAGCAGAGAAACGAACTCCAAAATGAGTTGAATAGATTAAAGCATTCTATGGAATATGTAAAATTTGAAGAATTTGTAAAATATAGAAAAGATAAAATGACTTTGAAGGAGTTGATTTTGAAAGGCGAGGGAACATTTGGGGACTACCTGTATTTTCTTCCATCTGGAACAGCAGTAAAGCCATCCATCTTCTTGAAGATAGATAGAGAATTTGAAAATCTTGAGACATTTGCAAAATACTTGAAGAAACTGCTTGGAGAAATCAAACATATTGACTATGGTTTATCTGGAATTATTGAAAAATATACAGAGGGCAGAGTGGAGTGCTATGATGATACTCCAGTTGAGGTTGCAAAGAAACTCTATCTGAATGGTTTTATAGTTGGTTGGAACGGAGAAATCTATGTTAGACGCTTGGATAAAAATGTAAGGTATGTTAGGAATATAGATAAGATAATTGTGGTGAAAAAAGGAAAGGGGGTGAAAAGTTGAAGTTTGTATATACATTGGGAGGGAAAAGAGAATTTTTCTTGCTCCTTGAAAAATTGAGACAGGCAGGCAAAATCTGTGTAAAGAACCTATATGAATTGAAAACAGAATTTGAACAAAAAAGAGGATGGAAATACAGAACAATTGTGGAAAGGCATATCTATCTTGCAGAAGTATGTTCATATTTGGGTTTTGCACCAAGAAATTTAGCACCACATGAGAAGCAAGAAGAAATAAAGAAGTATGGTTGGTGTCCTGAATTTGAGGCAAGATGTAGTGCATCTGAAAATAAAGAAATGAAACCTGAAATATGTAAAAAAATATGGAAGGGAGAACCGCATCGCAACCTTGCTATCATATATTTTGAAGATAGAATAAGAAAAGAACCTTTATATGAGGAGGGATGAAAATGAATGAGTTAGTAAAAAAGGTAAATAGGATAAGAGATGAATTAAACGGATACTTCCTTGAAAGGAAGGAAGAAATAGACATAATGATAACAGCAATACTATCTAAAAAGCATGTATATCTGCTTGGAGAGGCAGGCACAGGAAAAAGTATGTTGTGCAGGGCAGTGGCAGGGCATATTGAAGGGGCTAAATATTTTGATTGGCTCTTGACAAAATTCACTACGCCAGATGAAATCTTCGGTCCGCCTAACATTAAGGCATTGGAGGAAGGAAGATATGAGCGAGTAATTGAAGGAAAATTACCAACAGTGCATATTGCCTTCCTTGATGAAATCTTTAAGGCAAATAGTAGCATCCTCAATTCTTTACTCAAAATCATCAATGAGCGTTTGTTTGATAATGATGCAAAACCGATAGCAGTGCCATTAATTTCTCTTTTCACAGCAAGCAATGAACTTCCAGATACCGATGAGAACCTGTCAGCATTATATGATAGATTACACTTGAGGAAGTTAGTTAAACCAATCAGCGATATTGATAATGAAAGAAGATTGTTAAAACTTGAGGATAAATATGAACCAAAAACAAAGATAACCCTTGATGAACTTGAAAAACTGCATACACTTGTAAAGCGTGTTGATATTGATTATGTTATTGATGATGCTATAAAGATTTTTAGAGCAGTAAGAGAGAAAGGAGTATTTGTGAGCGATAGGAGAAAGAAGGAGAGCATGGACATTGTCAGGGCTTATGCATTGATGAACGGCAAAACGAAGGCAGATATAGATGATTTGGAAATATTACAGTATGTGCTTTGGAATGAACCACAGGAAATCCAGAATGTGGCATCCACAGTGCTACAAATTAGCAATCCATTTGAAGAAAAAGCAAGGGAACTTATGGCAATGCTTGATGACTTGGAGAAGAAGATAGAAAAATATGAGCAGTTAGAACCTGATGTTTATGAAATCTATCAAAAGTTGGTTGCACTTGAAAAAGATACAAGCAAACTCATTGAAACAGCAAACAGGATAAAGAAGAATGCAAAATCACTGGAAGAAGTGCATGAAAGAATAAAGTATATGATAAAGAAGATGAGAAAAGATTTTTGGGGAATTGAGGGGGGATGAAAATGGAGGAGAGAACAATTAAAGAGTTGGAAAAGAAAATAAAGGAGGAAGGCAACCTGCATATATTTTCCTATAAAGGTATAATAGGATTGATTATGCGTCCTCATTTAGTAAAGAAGATATACGATGATTGGAAAAGAAAACTGATACATTGGTGTGGGTATGCATTGATACCAGCAGAAACACCATTAGGAAAATGGATATTGGAAAACAAAGATAAAATAGAGATGGAAGTTAAAGTGCATGGAGGAATTACTCTAATTGAAGAAGAAGATGGCATAGTATGGATTGGCTTTGATACGGCACATTGGGGAGATATTTCATTTTTAGGAGATACACATGCTTATGCAACATATAAAGACAAGGAATATGTATTGAGCGAGACAAAAAAATTGATAGATGAAATCTTGAGATTATATTCTGGTATAAAGTTTGTTGGGGGTGATGCCTGATGTCTCTTATATACTTGGTTAAGGTTTATATGAGTTATGATGAAGTGGTAGAAAGCACAAAGGAGATAGATGAGAGAAAGAGGGAAATTGTGCTAAAATATGACAAGGAGACAAGGAAAAAGATTAACTATGTCAGGGAAAAAAGGAGGAGGGAGGCATACCAGCACACAGCAAAATTCTTTGATTTGCATTTTGCAACAGAAGAAGCATTGAAGAAGATAAAGAAGATTGTAGAGATAGCGGATAAAGAAATGAAACAAATAAACCCAGAGTTGTATGCATCGCTTGTTGCTATACCGTTGCCAGTTGCAGAGTTAAAGAGGCGTGGAGAACTGTATGAAAAGATATACTATGCAATATGCCTCCAAATGGCAGAGGCAGTTTTCAATCATGTTAAAAAGTTGAAATCGGAAGTGCCATCAAAGAGAAGCAGAAGGAAACTTGAAGAATTACTTGAAAAGTTTGAGGAGTTAAATGTAATCGGAGATGAAAGGATAAACGAGAAGATACAGGAGTTAAAGTTGCTAATAAATAGAACAACAGAGGAAATAAAAGAGCAGATTTTGGAGGATATAGAAAACTTGAGGAGAGAGTTGCAGGAGATGATGATAGCATGAGGAGGGATGAAAAAGATGTTAATGAAAAAAATTGAAACAAACAATTTAATGGATGGCATCTTGAACAGAATAATTAATTTATCAAAGAATACAGTAGAGCATGATGCTTTTGATAAGATGGCTTTTGACAAAATGTTTGAAAAATGCGAGCAGATGCAGAATATATATAACATAGCATCTGGAGAACCTTTCCCAATAGAGGTTGGAAAACATGCATTTCAAATTGTTAAATCAAAGGAGGATTATCATTATCCATTCATAAAAGAATTGCAACAGGATATCTTTTATTCCTTCTTTAAGTATAATCCAAAGTTTTTAGATGATGAGAAGATACAGCCAGAGTTTAGAGTGCATAAAGAGATGATACGGAAGGCACAGAAAAATGAGAATTGGCGTAAAATGAGAAACATGACAAAACTGGATGAGGTAAATTCTGCAATTGCAACAACATATTTTAGTGCAGAACTTCTAAAAGAGATGGCAAAGAGAGATAAGAAATTCAGACAGCAGATGTTTAAATTGAAAGAACAAAGACAGCAGTTGATTGATTTGATGAAAGATTTTGCAAATGCAAAGAAGGAGAAGGAGAGAAAACAATTAGCAGAGCAAATGGAAAAATTAATGCAGGATATACAACAGCAGGCGGAGCAGGCAATGAAGAATATTTCGCAAATTACAGTATCGCAGGCAATTAAAAATGCAACAAAGAAGATGGCAGAATATCATGAAACAACAAATGCATTGATGTGGGGAAGTGAGGCATCGCAGATGCAGAGGGTTAATCCAGATGAGAGAATAGCCCTTGCTAACTATCTGCTAACAAATGAGAAACTGTTTAAACTTGTAAGGGAGTTGGGTAAATTAAAGAATGTATTTGTTGAAACAAAGAGGAGAGAGATAAAGCACGGAACATCAGAAGTATATTCTGTTGATATTGGCAGAGATTTAGGAAAGATATTGCCATGCGAAGTATTAAAAATGAAGCATCCAGTGTTGAAGAAGGACTTTTATAAGAGATTTTTAGAGGGCAGTTTGCTTGAATATTCATTGAGAAGCAAAGAAAAATTAGGCAAAGGAAACATCATAGTATGCCTTGATTGTTCGGGCAGTATGAACCTAAAATTATATGATGAAATCACAAGAGAGATATATGCAAAGGCACTGGCTCTTGCAATACTTGAGATGGCAGTAAGAGAGAATAGAAAATATCATTTAATTTTGTTTGAAGCAAATGTAAGGAAGGAATTTTCATTTGCCAGAAATAAAAAGCCAAAAGTAGATGACATTGTAAATATTGCAAGCATGCATTTTGGTGGCGGAACTAATTTTGAAGCACCATTGGAAAGAGCGTTATCCTATGTGAATGAGAATGCGGATATTGTTTTCATAACAGATGGTGAATGCAGAGTAGGAGAGAACTTTTTAATAAAGTTTAATGCAGTTAAAAAGAAATTGAACTTCAAAGTCGTCGCATTGCAGGTCGGCGATGCATCAACAGAACCATTGGAAGAATTTAGTGATAATGTTATAAATTTTACAAAATTTATAGAAACTTCAAAATCTGTATTTTCCTCGCTGATGAAAGGGGGTGGTGTAACGTGAGTGCTATCAAAATCGTGTTGATAACTGTCTTTGGTATAATCATCTATTGGATAATCCTATTCCTGTGGTTCTGGTTAGAAAAAAAGGAGGAGGAATGGTATAGAAGAAAGGGGTGGTTAAAGTGAATTGTAAAAAATATTCATTAAAAGAACTATGCGAAATGTATATCAGAATGATAGCAACCAAAGTAGATGGAAGGATGAGGGTAGAACTACATGAATGTATAGCAGAGAGAATAGGGATTGATTATGATAAACTAAAAACAGTTTTACATAATTTAGATAAGGAAATAGGTTTTGAAATTAAAGAATTTTACACAATAAGAGAGATTAAGCAGTATGGCAATAAACTCTATGAGAGATTAATCAGATTTGCAAAAGATGAGGTTTTGAATGATGGAGATAGTGTTGAATTTTTAAAATCTATTGGCATGGATATTGACGAGTGGGAAGCATACTATCGTGATTATGTAAATTGCAAGGAGGGTGGTTAAAGTGATATTGGTAAGTGTAGATTTTGATTATTTTGTAAGAGAGTTGAAATCTTGGGATTGGGGACATAGTGATGAGAATGGAGGGCAGGCAGGACTATATGCTTACAAGGCATGGTATGTAAGATATGTTACTTCCAGAATAGACATAATAAAAGAAACCGACCCTAAAATACATGCTGACTTTGAACCCATACAGTTGTTAAGCAAATTCAGAGAACTTGGATTAAAATTCAATGATAGGACGAGGATGATGATAGCAGAAAGTCATGGAGAAGCATATCATTTCTTCAAAGAGATGCAATCAAATGTAATGATACATCTGGATGCACACCATGACATGTATGATGATAGTGATGAGATAACATGCGGGAACTGGTTGGCTAATCTAACAAAGATAAAGAGAGGCATGGAAATATATCATGTTGTGCCAAAGTGGGAGAGAGAATGGTATCCAAATGCGAAATCAAAGGAAGAAATGTTCAAAGAGATTAGCAGTGCTATTAAAAACGAGATAAAGCAGAGAGCAACAATAAGGCACGTGTTCTTTGAGGATTTGCCAAAATTCAATCAGGTAGTGGAAGGAATTTTCTTTTGCAGGAGCGGAAGTTGGACACCACCACATCTTGACCAAGAATTTATTGACATGCTAAAGGTTTTCATAATTGGCACTGGCATATTGCCATCAAATATTATAGAACTTCCTCTAATAGTCAGAAACTTTAACATGAAGGAAATTGAAGAAACAAGAAAGAAGTTTTTGGAAGCGGAAAAAATGTTAAGGGAAAAAGGAGGGATGAAAAATGATTAAATGGGAATGTAAGGAATGTGGAAACGCAAAATGCATCCTGATAACAGGAAGTGAAGGCAAGCCCCACATGTGTCCTTTTTCAATAACTGTCCCATCATGGAAAAGAATAGATGAAAATGAAAGGAGGGATGAAAAATGAAGGTAATAGATAAGTATGGTAGGGAGGTTGATGTGCCATTTATTGATGAAAATGGATGCCATAATAATGGAAAATACATCTGCAATCTTGGATACGCCTGTGATGGATGTCCATACAATATGGATTTGAAAAAGGAGCATGGAAGGTTAAGAAACTGTCCATACTGCGGAAAGCCATTAGTAGGAGAAAGCAGGACAGCATTATTCAAAGGCAAGCGAAGGATATTATTTGGGTGCAAATACTGTGGCATGCCATACTACGTAGTTATGCCTAAATCATTGCGGATAGAATGGATGATATACAGGATAGGAGGGCGGAAGAAAAGCAGATTTATTCTTGCAAGAGTGAAATTTGAGGAAGGCGGAGACGAAATACTTGAATACATGGAACTCGAAAGAGTTAAGGATGCTATAAAGCCATTCAGGAATTAGGGGGTGGTTAAGTGTGCATATTGTGTGATGTAAGATATTTTCTAACTGTGCATGATACTGCCATTTATTTACAGATATTCGCAAATAAGAAGGAAGGAGAAGGAGTATGGGAGAAAAAACCAAAAAACAGAAAGGAGTTTGATAAGAAAATAACTACAATTACGAAAGAATTGAATGATGCACCTAACATGGCAACAACATACGAGTTTCTTATGAGAGTTGTAAAGAGTTTTGCAAAGAAGTATGATGATGACCTGTTATCCATTGCACTTGTATATCTTGATATATTGTGTATAATGAATGGAAGGGATAGAGAGCCGATTGATAAAAAATGGATAGAGAAGATGCAAAGAAAGATGAGAAAACTAAAATTCACGGAAAGTGAAAAATGTTATTTTGTCATCAATGCACTAATCCATGATTTCAACAATTTTCATGAGTGGTTTAACAGCGGAAAGAGGAGTGGAAAGGAGCATGAGAAGGCATACATAAATTACATAGGGTGATAACCATGAAGAACCTAATAATATCTCATGGAGATGGAGATGGCGTATGTGCCTGTGCTATTTGCTATCAGGCATTAGGCAAGAATGCAATCATTTTGTTTGCACAACCATTCAACATAGAGCATATATTTGAGGAACTATTTAGAAATGGAGAACTGCTATCGTTTGATAACATCTATATTATAGACATAGCATATAATGGAAGCATAGAAGCATATCTTGAATATTTAAGAAGAAGCAACAAGAGGGTTATTTACATAGACCATCATTTTCAATCATTGACAATAAAAGGAAGATATGAAGGAATTATAGATACAAATTATTCTGCGTCCAAACTTACTGCACATTATTTCCATGTGCTAACACCATTAGAAAAGATTGGCAGTGCATGTGATAAAACCATAATGCTGGCAAAACTTGACCCACTATATGAGGAAGCGGAGACATTGAGAAAGGCATTGGCGTATGAGCCAGATGATGATATTTTCAGATTAAAACTTGTAAAAGAACTTGCAGATGGAAAAATGCCATCAGAAATAGAGGAAGTGATTGAGAGAGGAAATAAATGCGAGGAAGAAAGAAACATGCTTTATGAACTTGCCTTGAAAAACATAGAATATGAGGATGAGAAAGTAATCATTGTTAATATGAAACCGATGGATTTAGTTGGCAGAGCGGGAAGTATCGCAAGCAGGATGGCGATAGAGAACAAGAAGGCAGTATTTCTCATATATGGCAACAGTAAAACAATCATAACAGCGAGAAGTCATAGAGACCTTGACATCAATATCGGCAAGATAATGCATAAATACTACAATGGAGGAGGACACAAATACGCAGGAAGCGGAAATGTAGGAAATGATAATGACATTGATAGATTGATTAAGGAAATACCAAGAATAGTAGAGAAAAGTTGTGGAAATTGTAAATGATAATCATGAAAAGATTTATATACAAAATTTAGATATAGATTTTGGGATGACAATGGGATTGGATAAGTTTGAAGGAAAGGATGAAAAGAAGGAAAAGAAGGAGGAGAAAAAGGAATTAACTTGGGATAACGAGGCGGATAGAACTATACTGGCAACAGCATTAAACATGCTTGGATTTAAGCAAACAGAGAAGCGTAGCGACCTTTTTGTTAAACAGATAAGTAAGGATGAAGCAATTTTTGTTGATTTTTCAAAAAATCCGAAGGGAGTATTTTATCCAAAGAAGGGTAGCAAATTGAAAGTTGAGGAGAGAGTGGAATATAAAGCGTTTAGAGCGATGCAGAAAGGACAGGCAAAGGCAAATCCAGAAAATCCGAAGGAAATCACAATAGTTGATGATGAGGGGAGAGAACAGGTATTATTGATACCAGATTATGTTGAAGGTGAAGAAGTTGTTAAGGTTTCTCCACAGGACTTTTTCATTGAATGGGAGGGAAAGAAATACTACATTAAGCCAGAATTTATAGAGGTAATAAAGAACAGACCAGCACCAAATATTAAGGGTATTATTGATGTTGTCCAGCGTGCCAATGCCATAAGGGATTGGAAAACAGAGATTTTGAAAGAGCCAGAAAAGATTTTGCCAAAGCAGGTAGATGACCCCAGAGACCCAGAACATTATGATGAGCCAGCGGACATACACAGCAAGGATTATTTGTGTATAGCAAAAACAACAGTTGTAAGAGCAGATGGAAAAACTTTCACTGCTCATGGTTCTGCTCATCCATTGAGCGTTAGTGGAAACTTGAGACCGAAGATAATAGAAATGGCAGAGACACGAAGTTTGGCAAGGGCATTGCGATTTGCTTTTAACATTCATGCTGTAACTGCTGAAGAAATTGAAGATGTTATGGAGGAAAAGGAGGGATAAAATGGATATAGTATTGGCATGGATTTCAGGATTAATGCCATTTTGTTTAGTTGTAACACTATTATTTCATATCTTTTTAAAGGAATTAGATGTGCTTGAATGTTTTGCATTGGCTTTAATGTTATATTTAGGAATAATAACATGGATAGACACTATATTATGGTTTTTGAATATTTTAACTGGAGAGCCAGAAATAGTATTTTTCTTTTTCATTCCATGTGCAATCTTATTTGATATTATTCTTGCCAAAAATATATCAATAGAGGTGAAAAGGAGGGATGAAAATGAAGGGTGAAATAAAGCCACTTTATGGTATTATAGTTATGATTGTATTTACCGTAATATTAGCAGGAGCAATATACATATATGTTGAGAAAGGGCAGAAGGAAAGCAAGCAAGAAAACACATATACCATAGGTTCAATACTTCATGTAGTAGTAAATGATAGAGACATTGTATGTTTGAAGGGGTTTGACACAGACAATACAAGAGGATATATTATTGGAAAACTTGTAGGATTTTCAGAAGAAGTTGAGATAAATTTCAACGAAGGTGTAGCGTATGCATATGGAGATGAAAACCTGACAGAGGAGGTTTTATCAATTAATTACTTTGACCCTGAAAATAATATCTTTGTTTATGCGGAAAAAGGAATACAAATTCAAAAAAGAAGATATGACAATAATACTTATCAAATAGAACTTGAAACTTATGTGCCAATAGAAAATGTTGTAATAGTTGGAGACGGAGCATCAATACATATACAAGGCGAAAAATTAGAAGTAGCATCAATAGGATTTTTAGAAGTAGCAAGTCGGGTTGTATTTCTTGTTACTGTTGAAACAGATAATGCAACAATTTACATTAGAGGACATGTGAAACATCCAGACATGATATTTACAAGGAATATTAATTTGACCCAACAATCAGACCAAATAGATACACAATTTGTAAAAATTATACAATATGGTGAATATTGGTTTAAAATATACAGCATGCCTGATGGCAGAATAATAATTAGAGTATTTGATAGCAACTGGAACGAAGTTGCGAGAGATGTTATAAGGGTGGAGGGATAAAATGGGTATAATACCAGTATTTAAATGTCCAGCATGTAAAGGCGATGTTATCCTTCAGTTTTATGGACACTTTCTTGAATGGGGATGTGTTGAATGTAATAGGATATGGGGTATAGAGGTAAGCAAACCTGTTTTTGCACTGGGAGGGATTAACCATGTCAGCAGAAGAAAAGATTGAGTTGTTGATTGAAGAACAAAGGAGGCATCATAAAGAAAAGGAGAAAGCGGATAAAATAAGGAATATAATCCTATTTCTCATCCTGATTGTTTTGATACTTCGCCTTTTTTACTGTCCATGCCCACAAGCCCCAACCCCCGTTAAAGGGTATGAGTTAGATAAGTATGTAGAAGACCAGAATGGAAACCCACTTGCAGGAGCAACAGTTATTCTTTATAATCACCCGAATGGAATGGTAATCGCACAGGGTGAGACAGATGAGTATGGTTGGTGTAATTTCACCAACCTTCAATATGGTAGATATTTCCTGTGGGTTTCCTATGGTGGTATCACATCCTCTGAATGGGTGTGGGTAACAGAGGACATGCAGATTACAAATACTCTAACTCTCCCGACGGAAGGGTTGGGGCGTGGGCTTTAGAAAAATGTGAAAATGATGAGGAAAAGCGAGTTGATGCAGGATAAAACCTTCATTGAGTTTATGAGACGATACTATCCTTTTTATAGCAATAGTATGCTATGTAAGTTGATTGAACAAGAGTATGGCATTAAACTAAAAGTAAAAGATATAGAGAGAATGGTATATGAGTTAAGGAAACAAAACCCTGAACTGATAAAACCGAAATATCCCATACTCTTGAGAAAGAAAATTCTTGAAAAGAAAGGGTTGCCAAGAGACCCAACAAAGACCCCGAACATGTATGTGATGAAGTTGAGCAAATACCTAATTATCGCAAAGTGCATAAATATCATAAATTCCATAAAAAATAGAAAAAATGTAAAAAATGTAAAAGACATAGAAGATGAAACAGCATTTATAACATATAAGGACATGGGTGGGAGGCAACCGACGGTTGTGAAGTATTTATGCAATATCGGAGTTCTTGAAGAATGGGGAGGAAAAACCTATATCTGTAACATAAAGAAATTGCTTGCCCTGATAGATGAATTAAGGAAAGCAAAGGATAATTTTGTTGAAGTATATAATGGTAATGGTGGTGAAAATGGTAATAGTAAAAGGTATAGAGAGATTGCCAGAACGAATTAAAAAGCATATCCTTGATACGGTAAGGCGTGAATATGTGCCTCCAGATGATAGGATATGGGTAACGGAGATACTGTATTGTTTGAGAAAGGCATGGTTTAGAAGAAAGATGCCGAAACCGATGGACATACATTCAGCATGGCACTTGTATAGAGGGATAATATTTCATAATGTATGGGAAAGTTTATATGATGACAAGGACAAAAAGATAGAGATACCAATTTATAACACAGGTGCAGTTTTAGTTGCCAAATATGATTTTATTGAGGGAGATACCATCTATGACCTGAAATGGGTTGCAGATGGTTATGAGAAATTTTTAGTCCAGCGTGGAGCAAGCAAGCCACATAAGGAGCAGGTTCAAATTTATTTACATGCAAAAGGGATGAAAAAAGGCGGTTTGATTTATTTAATGAGCAAGAGCGTTAAAATATTTGAATTTGAACTTGAGGATGATTTTGATATAAATGAATTTTTGAAAAGGGCTTTACTTCTATGGGATGCTTTAAAAACGAATACTCCTGCACCTAAAACTCCCCATCCTCATGAATGTAGATACTGCGAATATAAGGACGAGTGTATAAAGGTGGAAAAGCATGTATAACGGAGTAAATAAATGGATAAAGTTGAGCGAATATATGCGAACTGCAATAATAAGAGGATGCACAGATGAGGAAAAATTGAAAAGATTAGCACTGCGACACGCTTGGTATCTATTTGGAAATGAGGACGGAACTGTAATAGACAAAAAACTTGAGGAGGAAATAAGGGCATTTATCAGCAGTTTTATCTGGCAGATAAAGGAGGAAGTGAGAAAGGGAGGAGAGCCGTATAAGAATATTGATTTGAATGTTGTCAGGGTTAGATTGATAGAGGCGAGAATTGGGGATAAAATTTATAAACGGTAATTGTATATATATTTGGGGATACAATGCTTGGAGAACTCTATTATCCGAAAGGGCAGGCATTAGAAACTGCACAGGCAGTGCTTGAGGTAGAGAAACCTATGGCTGTCAATGTGGCTTATGGATGCGTAAATAAATGTGCTTATTGTTTTGGAAGGAAAATATATGGAAAGGATATGAAGGTGAGATTTCCAAAAAAGCATCCATTATTTCTTGTTGAAAATCAGTTGAAAAAGGGAATAAAGCCAGAGGGTGTTTTTATTTCTTTCATGACCGACCCTTTTATGAAAGTGAGTTTGAACATTGAACTTGAAAGTGGTTTTAGGGTAACTTGGTTGGATAAAGTAACAGTAGAACTTGTTGAACATCTGCTTTTTAATGGCATAAAAGTTGCCTTGCTAACAAAAACAGGTTACCCTTTAACTGATTTTGGGAGAATATGCAGGAGATATGGAACAGAGAATTTGATACTTGGAACAACAGTTGTCTCCACAAAGAAGGAATGGTATGAAAAATTTGAGCCAAATGCCACAAAGCCAAATGAACGCATAAAGAACCTGAAAGAGTTACATGATTTGGGATTTAAAACATGGTTATCTTTTGAGCCAGACCCACCGCCAGCAATATTTAAGCATGACCCCATAAGAGATGTTTTGCATAAATGTGCATTTGTGGATTTGGTAGTGTATGGTAAGATGAACTATTTGAAGGGGAGCAATACAAGGGAGGCAAGACAATACTATGCGGAACAAATCCCTGAAATAGAGAAATTCTGCAAGGAGCATAATATTAAATTGCATGTAAAGAAGAAGACCATAGAATTTGTGAAAAATGTAAAAAATGTAAAAAAGGAGGGATAAAGATGGTTGTTGTGCAAACCGATTTATGGAGTTTAAGAAATGCGTTTGAAAAGGCGTATGAATTGATGGATGATGAAATACCGTTGATATTCAAACAAGGAAAATTGCTGATGAACTTTGTAGAGCCAAGCCATGTGGTATATACCTCAATGGAGTTGAAAACGAAGGGCAGAATAAGGAAGGAAGTAAAGATGATGCTTGAAATGGAGCATATATGCGATGTGCTGAAAAAAATACCTACAAGAAGAAGTAAAAACAAGGATGACCCTGAAAAGTTTGTATCAATAGGAATTGCTGAAGGTTTAATTAAATTTGTGCATCCAAAAATAACAATCCACAAAGCATATATACCTGAAGAAAACGTGGATAATGAAAGAGCATTCAAACCAATGTCAAATGATTTATTGAATGAACTCCTTGACCATAAAATTGTAGCACCTGTTAATACGAAGCAGTTGCAGTTATTTATAAAGATTGCAAATAAATTGAGTAAAACTTTTTGTCCTGCTATAAAATTCATCTATGATAGCGAGAAGTTGGTTGTCAAATATGGAGATGAGTTTGAAAAAATAGAGAGCGTGCTGGCTAATGGTTCTGACATTGTTGTAAAAGAATTGACAGCACCAATATACAAATTGAATATTAGCCCATTATACCTGTCTGCTGTTTTAAATAAAATAAAATGTCCATCCATAGATTTAGGTTTTAGCGGTGCAACAGGTGCAGGATGCCTTACTGTAAAATGGAAGGAAAATGAATGGTTAAAAGGATATAGCATAATAGCAGGAATGAGAGAGGAGGAAGAATGAAGGGAAAAATATTTTTGGTGGAAGGGGAGGCAAAAATTGAGATATGGAGAGAGGCATGGATGCTTGATAGAAATGTTGATGCAGGAGGATACTGTGAGATATGCAACAGAAGATTTGACAAGGTAAGGGATTTGATAATACACTTCATAAGCATGCATGACAGGTGATAGCATGTTCGAGAGCAAATTTGAAAAAAGAATGAGAAGAATTAAAGCAATATCCATATTCATACTTGGTTTTTTGCTTGGAGGATGGCTTGAAAGAGATTATGGGGCTTATGATATGATGTTATCATGGTTTGTAGAACATCAATATTTGTTTGAATGGGGCTTAATTTTACTGGCAATTATTTCGGGAGCGGTGCTTGTTATCGCAGTTATTTATGTTGAAGTGAAAAGGTATATGTTGAAAAAGAAGGAGGTTGGTAAAAATGGAGGAAAATAAAGAGGAAAATAAAATTGAAATAAAAAGGTGTCCAAAATGTGGAAGTGCAAGAATAGATAGCGATATGGATGATGTTCCAGATGAATTGGAAAGATTTACAATTTATTACTGGTGTGAAGATTGTGGTTATGAGTGGGAAGAATATATGGATTGTCCAGATTGGTGGTGGGAAGAAGAAGATGAGTAAAGAAAGGTGAAAAAATGGAGGAAAAGGAGAAGGAGGAAATTAAGAATGTTATAGATTATCTGTATGGGATGTGGAGAGACATAGATATGTTTTTCAATGAGCATGGAAAGAGCAAATGCAATGAGGAATACAAGACAGTAAGCAGTAATCTATTGGCAAGGTTGAAATATCAATTGGAGCAGGCACAAAATATGTTAAAGAAAGTGATAGGTGAGGAAGATGGCAAGGCGTAGGAGAGAGAACCCACCACACTGGTATTTCCCTATAAGTTATGAAGAAATGCATAGAAGAAGAATGGCTAACATAGATAGAGCATTGAAGAAGATAGGAATGACAAGGAAGAAGTTGAATGAAAAGTATAAGCATCTGGAAAATAGAAATAAAAGGAGTGGGAAAAGAAAAAGGAGGAGATGATAAAATGGAGTGGGATGATGAATGGATGGATGAGGATGAAGAACCCGAATGTTTGGGAAATTATATACTTGGAGATGAAACATGCGAATTTAGATGCGAATGGAGAGATATATGTATGGAACTGTCGGGGTTAAAAGAGGAAAGGAGGAGAAAATGAAAATAGATGTAGAAAAAGTAAAAGAATGCAAGCAACTTTATGATAAAGCGTATAAATTACTTGATGAAATTGAGAAGGAAATAAGGGAAATATTACCAGAGGATGATGACTTTATATTCCGTGAGGATACTTTTGAACCTTTCATCTTTAATCATAAAGGATATTTGGCAAGTTGGCAAACAAGATATGGTTTTGTTCATATAGATAGAGAGGGGAATGTAATCTATAAGAGGAGGATGGAAAAATGAGTGGGATGATATATATTCCTTTTAATGAGTGGAGTAAGGAGAGGATAAAGGCAGGCGTAAAAACTGCAACAAGTAGATATAAGAAGTATGGAGAGGCAGGAGATAGATTTGTTGTTGATGGTGAAATATTTGAACTTGTTGAAGTAGTTAAGATAAAACTTGGGATTGTGGCAGAGTTGCATTACAAGGAGGAAGGAGCAAAATCACCAGAGGAATTTAAGAAGATATGGATAGACATTCATCCGAAGCGTGGGTTCAGGGCTGATGACATGGTGTGGTTTCACAGATTTAGGAAGGTTGAAGTTGCAGATTTTACAAATTTTATAAATTTTACATACAAAGGAGGGATGAATAGTGGATGAAAGGATTGAGAAGGAACTGCGACAAATTGTGATGGAGTTGTCAGGCATAACAAGGAGGTTGGCGAAGATAGCGGATATGGATGATGAAATTGTGGATATTCTTGAGGAGAAAGATGTGGAGAAGGAGATGCTGGAAAAAGTTGAAAAAGCAATAGAAAAAGTAAATGAAAAGGAGAAGCAGATTTGCAAAATTGCCAAAGTTATCATGGTTGATGAACCCAACATATACAGCAGAGATGAAGCAAAGGTTGTTGTGGTTCTGAAAGCGATAGCAGTAAGCAAATTGGCAGGAATAAGTGAATTTAGATTATCTGTGCTTCTCAAAAGGCATCCAGACCTTGTTAAGAAACTTGGCAATGTGAAGATAAGGAATTTTTATCATGCAATGAAATACACATCCTTATGGAGATACAGAAACGTGGTTTATTCGCTATTTGGGATAAGAGTTGAGGAAAATGATGAAAATGTGAGATGCACATACTGTGGAGGAGATGATGTTATAAAGGTTGGTAGCAGGCAGACGGCAAAAAGAGGAAGGAAGCAGAGATATTACTGCAAAAGTTGTAATAGGAGTTTTGTTCCTGAAAGAGATAAGGAGTTTGTGGAGTATAAAAAGGAGTATAAATATAAGGCGGGCATGTTATACTGTGATTTGAACAGCAATCTGCTCCTGAAAGATATTGTGAAAATGATGAGAAATGACTATGGCATAAATGTTAGCACTGCAACAGTTTCAAATTGGGTTAATGATTATATATATGAGAACTTGGGCAAATTGACGCAGGCACAGAAAAAGTGGATTGTGATTAAAAAAGTAATAGAACTTGATGGATGGGAGATTGATGACATTGTAAAGTTGATAAAGAGCAAGTGGGGATATAAGGTAACACATATAAAGATGATTGACCTTGTTTCTTCATATAGAAAGATAAAGGAAAATGATAAGAAGATAAAAGAAATGATTGATAATGGGGTTAAACTCAATGCGATTGCTGAATATCTTGGAGTGCCAAAGGATATGATAAAGTTGTTGTATGGGAGGGGAGAAAATGGTAAGTAATAATTGGAAAAAGGTTGAGTATAAGGTTGAGAAGATGCTTGGAGGAAAGCGAGTGCCAGTTAGTGGGAGGGCGAGAGGATTTAAGGGAGATGTGGAGCATCCAACATATTTCATTGAAGTGAAGTATGGCACACAGATACCTAAAATAGTGTTGAAATGGCATGAAAGATTGAAGTTTGCAGAGAGGATTATGGGAGAGGATTTTCTTGGCTTTATAGTGATTTGCAGATTGGAGATACCAAAGAAAATTAAGGAATGGTATGAAAAAACAGTGAAAGAATGTCTAGAAAGCAAGATACCAATACTTGTGATGAAACCAAGAAATGTGAGGAATGAATTTGTATTATGGAAAATTGCAGGAGATTATTTATTCACCACACTGAAAATATTTGCTGAAAAGGCAAAGGAAAATGACGAATACTTTAAAAAGGTGAAGCAGAAATATTATGGTGCAATAGATAAGATAAAGTTAAGCAGGGGTGATATAAATGGATGAAGTATATAAAGTAGTAGAGGTTGTATGGTTGGAAAATCCGCATAAATATGAATATTTAAGAGAAACTACGATTGTTACTGATTTTAGAAGCGGAAAGCCATCTAAAAATTGGAGTGATTTATATAGGATAGTTGGATACGAAAATGTAGCAAAAGCAAAAAGCCCATATTACAGGAGAGTGTGGTGGCTAAAAACATATGACAGAGGTTGTCCTAAAGAATATGAAGGTTATCGCAAAGGCATACCAACAGAAGCAGTTTTAACCAAAAACATAAAAATTTCAAAGGATGTATATGTTTTAGAGGCATATAAAATTAAAAAGGTAGTAAAGGAGGTTAAAAATGTTAAAGAGGAAAATAGATATTATAACTACTGTGCAATGAAACATATACCATTTATTATAATCAAAAAGGCAAGAAAATATGGATATTTAATGCTTGATATGCCTTTTGATAAAAAACTAACTAATAATGAACGAGAATTGTTGCTCAAATCGGTAGAGAATATGAAGGAAAATTTAAAGCAAAAATATGGTAAAAATTGGAAGGAAATGAAAGACATTATTTTTAAACCAAAACATTTTGAATATGTAGTTGGTAATAGTTTTGGTTATATAGAAGGATTAAGAATTTATGAATTGAGAATGTTGGCATCAGAATGGCATGATATTCTAAAAGAATATTGGGGGTGATACAGATGCCGTGTCTGTATATGGGAGAATTGAACGGGAAGAAATATTGCCTTGCTGGAATATGTGATAAGGAAATATGTGATAATGAAGAAAATTGTGAATTTTATGTTGATTTAGATGCAGTGAAAAAGAAAGGAGTATGGGATAGATTTGGGCGGGAGGTGGAAGGAGAAGGCGATGAAGTCGGTTCGGGCTTGCCTCCTAAAGAACCTGCTCCTTCTTCTGAAAATTCCCCCCTTATGCCCTTAATAACCGCAGAGCATCCAATTTCCTCCTCCCACTGATAATATGAAGCAAAAAACACTGGTTGAAAAAGATTTTAGCAGTGCTAAACGAATTGAGTTAGATGTGATTGAGAGCAAGAACGAGTTGAAGGCGTATCGCAGGATTTTGGATTATTTTCATGGATATAAAAACTGGACACATATTCCAGCGAGAAGGATAAGATGGATTGTGTATGCTGATGGGGAAGCAGTGGGAGTGATAGGCATAGCAAGTTCTCCAATGAATGTGGGTTGCAGGGATAAATGGATTGGATGGAACAAAGAGCAGAAAAAGGCGAATTTGCAGAAGATAGCCAACAATTACAGATTTTGCATGATGGTTAGAGGATTGGGTAGCAGGGTGCTATCGGCATTGTATAAGGAGGCGAGGCGTAGATGGGAAGAAAAATATGGAGATAAGTTGGTGTTGCTTGACACCTTTGTAGAGCCACCTTATGATGGCACTGTTTATAAGGCAAGTGGATGGATATATGTGGGAAAGACGAAAGGATATAAAATAAAAAGACCGCCCAGCAAGGCATTACTGGCAAGCGTAATGAATGGAAAGGAAGGCAAGGCACATGCAGAAAGGGCTAAATTGTTGCTTGAAAATCCAGAGGAGGCAGTAAAGAAATATCCATATTTGAAGCATGAAGTTGAGGAAGGAGGAGTGCAAAAACTGGTATTTGTAAAGCCACTGGTGAGATGGTGGAGAAAAGAGTTGTTAAAGTGAGGGATAAAACTTATAAATGTAAATTGTATATAGAATTGAGTATTAAATGTTAGTGATGGAGGATGTGATAATATGAGTGGAAGTGTGAAACCAATACTGGCTATAATATTTATGATTAGTTTGACGGTTCTATCGGCAATAACGATATATGAATATCTGAAAGATATGGAAATGAAGGAGAGAACTGCAACAGTTGATATAGAGGGCTTTGAGAACAATAGCGTAGCAAGATTTAGAGTTGTGCTTGAGGATAGGGATAGAGCATATGGATTTTCATTGGCGGTATATTGCAATATTATACAGAGCATAAAGAATTTGGAAGGGAATTATGCAAACTTTCATTTTGATATTAAGCACGATTACTGGGGTAATGTGGAATATGTAAAACATGCGGAGATACAATTTCCAACGGGAGAGTTGGCAGAAGATTTTATGGGACTTCTGGAAGCATTTTTGATGGCTGACGAAATAGAGTATGAATTGGAATGGAGGTAGCAGAATGCCAGAGCAGGATGTTATAGATGATGAGAATGTATTGGCATGGTGGTATGATAGCAGAACGGAATTTGTGGTTAATTTTGATGTTGAAAAGGTAGATGTTGATTTGAGCAGAATTGATGAGGGCGAAGTGGTGTTTTTCATAAAGGGGACAAGGAAGTCAGTTGATGTGGATAGATTTAAGAATGAGTTAAAGGACATTCTGAAGGGCAGAAAAGTTGTCTATGTGGATGAATTGAAGGATATAATAGAAGAACTTGGAAGGCGTAAGGTGAGGGGTTCAATGTTGTTATTGCTGGATTGTTTAAAAAATAAAATGGGTATTGAAATAAAAGGGAGAGAAGGTGATTGTAATGAAGGTTGAGGAATTTTGGGATAGTAGGGATGAGGAGGAGAGGCAGGCAGTGCTGGATGCAATAAAGGAGAAGTATGGAAAGGAGATATTGAGGAGTGCAGTGAAGGTGGATTTTGAGTTTTTGAAGGATGAGGAGAAGGAGATAATAAGGAAATACTTTGAGGAAGTGATAAAGCCACAGATGGAGGAGAAAAAACAGCAGTTAAGGTATGATGGATTGATTGAGGAGGAGTTGCCAGCGAGTTTTAAATGTCCAAGATGTGGAGGGAATGTAAAGCAGGTGTTTTCAAAGAGGGGGATACATTATAAATGTCAAAATCCTTCATGTGGATGGGATAGCAACAGACCATTTGATTTTGATAGGGAGGCAAGGAGAAGGCACATAAGGGCATGTGCAGGAATTTTGAAGAAGATGTTTCCAGAGTTCAATTTTGTGGAGAATTTTCCATATTCGCCAGACATGATTTTTACTGGCAGGATTGATGAAGGGAAGACAAACTATGATATAAGTGTGTATTGGATGGGGAATAAGATACAGAGATTGAGGGTAGAGATTAATCAGAATTTGACAAAGGAGCAGTTTTTCAAGAGTAACTATTGCTATGTGATTGGGATACCTTCAGTAGTGGAATATCTGGCAAAAAGGAAGGGGTTGGTAGTGCATTATCTGGTTGATGAGCCAAAGCATAAAATACTGGTGAGCAGGATGGATATGATAGTGAAGCATTGCCCAATGCAGAAGGATAGGTTTGGGAATTTGCAGTATTTTATACCGAAGGATATAAGACCTTTGCTGGTTACGGATGATTATGGAGAGATAAAGAGATTGCTGACGATGGATTTGTTTGAGTTGTTGTATGGAGAGTTGATGATACTATGAAGGTAGAAGGAATGTTTAACATAAAAAAGAATGGAAAAATATTGCGGATGTGGTTTAAAGGAGATGATGATAGAAGCACGGAAAAGGAAACCAAAATAGATGGAAGAATAATTGAAGCAGATAAATTTTTGAAAGAATTTGAAGGATGCGAAATTCAAATTTTGTTGTGGAAGAAGGAGAAAGATGAAACTGCTGACGCCACCAATAAAGGATTGTAGGTATATACATAAAAAGTTGCGTAAGTTCTTTGATGATAACCATGATTTGGAACTCGGTGAGCCATTAGATTTAACAGAATTTAATCGTGCATTGAAGCGGTTGTGTGATTTTTTTAAACTACCGAAACCCAAAATCGAGTGGTATAATGGGTATATTAGGGTTTATAAAGATAGAAACAGAGTTGTATTGGGTGAATGCGGAGAGAATGGAATTTTGCGATTGATAAACCCTGCATTTTTCAGATTAGGAAGGGAAAAATGGATAGAGGTATTTTATCATGAATTTGGGCATTATGTTTTGTGGGCTGATGCTGAAAGAAAAGCAAAGTTGTTTGCCGAAAGGATGATGGAAAAATGGAAGAAAAGAAGGTAGTTGAGAAAAAGGAAATAACTTGCCCGATATGCGGAAATACGCTCACAATACAGGGAGAGTTGATATTCAAAACCTTTGAGGAAGCATTCAATTTTGTTAAAAAGCCAACAAATTATGAAAAGAAGAAAGGAATAAAGATAAAGAAGGTTAGGATAATTGTTGATTTGCCTGATATAAAATTAGTTGAAAGAGAGACAGATGATGGCAGGTATGGGCTTTTTATATTTTTTAAAAATTCTACGGTTTTTGATGTGTGGAAATTCTGGATGCCGTCGGAGACACAGTGGAACTTTTTGAGGGATGAACTGCCAACATACCTTGATGAAATTTCTATAAAGAGTGGAGATAAGAAAAGACCAAGTTATGAACTTGGAGATTGGATGTGATAAAATGGATGTTTATATTGTTATAGCAGTGCTATGCGTTCTGGATGGCGTACTTGGATTAGTTGTTGGAGAATAAGTTGATTTTGCAAGAGATATGGATATGATGTGGATTTGAAAGTTTTGTTATATACACACCATATTTCATATGGAAATTATGCTGTATGTTAGTATGCTAACAGCCATTTCATGTGGAAAATTATCGAGTATATTTAGTATATAAACTACATATATTTTGTTAGAAGAAAACGAATACTATGTATATAAATATATGAAATGATTTGCACATGAAATCCACTTGAAGAAATCGAGGTATATATATGTTCATTTCCTATGGAACTTTGAGAATTATATATTATATTATAAAGCGAAAAATTTTTATATATATTATTGTATATTATGTAAATGATATTATAATATAAAACATTATTAAAAATAACAAAAAAATATTCCACTTTTATAATAAAAACAAAATTTTAACACATTGC
>Ga0180301_10000053_pt1 | contig 73919 bp, 85 predicted proteins | sample GuaBasSediGuay16_FD_121797 | JGI IMG/M metagenome (GOLD analysis project Ga0180301, IMG submission 121797) | Subseafloor sediment microbial communities from Guaymas Basin, Gulf of California, Mexico - Guay16, Core 4569-2, 12-15 cm | ecosystem: Environmental > Aquatic > Marine > Hydrothermal...
CTTGTAAGCCGTTGGTCGCGGGTTCAAATCCCGCCCGGGGCTCCACCTTTTAATTCATTATTCGCTGACTGTTTTAGATCGATAATCCACCAGTCCTTAATTTAAACCATAAGTTCGCTTTTATAAGTAGCAATTAACTATAACGATGTTAAATTTGCAGCCATTAGCTAAAAAGAATTTAAACAAAGACTAAAGTTACTGCCCCGAGAAGAAAATCAAGTCTAGCTGAAGTAGACTTGACTTCAGTAAATAATTCTAGTTCAAGCAAAGCTCTAATTACGGAAACTTTACTATCAGGCTCAGGGAAAGCTCTTTCCATTTTAATGCTCAGCCTAGTCCTAATTGTTGTCGCGAACTTAGCTCTCTTGATAAACCTCGGAAGCTTGTACACTCAGCGGCTTCACTGGATTCTTAGCATGAGAAGTTTCGATGACATAAGTACCTTAGTTTCTCCTTTCTCAAACACGAAGAAGAAGTATTCTCTCAGTACTAATTTAGTGCTTAACTGTCTATACATTGTCCTGAAAAGTATCAGTCTTAATACTCTACCTCCTCAAGCACATCTTTCCTTACAGTTGTCTCTAAGCCAAACAGGGAAAAACCTTGCTCTCTCTTATCCTATAGAGGAGAAGTAATACTATATTTACACTAGAGATCATTATCTCAGAAACTTAGCCCAGCTCCATAATATACCTTTTCCAAGGAGCTACTATTACCGGCAGCTTAAGTTCGGCACGAAGACACACATGTCATCCAGGGCTCTGCAGGTATCTTGAGGTCTGAATCAAACATCATTACAAACTCGCCGTCAGCGATTTCAGCTCCATGGTCTAGCGCATCGCTTCTACCTCCTGCAGGTTTCTCTCTTCTTAGAATCTTAATATCATTAGAGTTAATCTCGTCGTGTAGTATATAATGCATCTCTCTATGTAATCTTCCTTATCGCCAGAAACTATGGGAACATTACCTATGTAGTACTTCGCAAATGGAGTAGGGTGCTCAAACGATACTAGAGCTGCAATGCAGCATCGATTACTCTTGCTACGCCTGCACCTTCACTTGAGGATAAGCATTCAAGTCTTATAGGTTCTGACTGCAGACAGTGGTACATTGATTTTCCTGTATACGAGCTTAATTGTCACTAGTAGTAATGTTTATATAGAATGTTCGGAATATACCGAACATAAGGGAGAAATAATGGAATCACTAGTCAAATTGCTTATGATGCTTAGGTTACCATTCGCTGCCGCCCTAGTGTTTTCTACCTTAATGCACAAGAGAAAGCCCCTAGCACTGAACGAGCTCGTTGAGGCTACAGGATACACTAAAAGTCACCTCTCCTCAGCTCTGAGGTTGTTAGAAGAGAAGCATTTAATCGAGAGAAGAAGGGTTCACGGAAGGAAGCACCTCTTCCAGGCAAAGACTGAAGGGCTGATTATGCTGATTTACGAACACTTAAGCAAAATACACACATATTTGAGATCTGTGATGAATGAGCTTGAAGATGAAGACGTTCTAAGTATTGTATGCATGCTTGAAAGCGAGTTACACTCACTTCTGACTAAGTTAGAGAGATGTGAAAGATGGTTAAACAACAGGTAGCGATCAAGACAAGATTAAGGATAGAGAATAATAGCAAGAGAATAGTGTTGGTTATCTGCGACGGCGTGAGCTCAGCAGAAACTATGATACTTGTTAATGAGGTAACCAAGAAAATAAAAAGGGAGGGTAAGCGTAGGGTACTCATATATGTAATATCACCGCTAGGTAGACCAAAATATTTCGAGGTGATTAGAAGACTCATACAAGAAAACATAAGTTTAAGCATGAGTATAAGATACTCTGGGTCGAAACCTGAGAATCTCTTAGAGTTAATTAGGAAATTAGATAACCCAGATGTATTTATAGCTGGGCTTTGCAGGGACTTCATTCAAGCACTAGATGATATAGGCTACAAGAACGTAATAGTTATTTAGCCTAAGAAAGGGGTACGGGACATGAGTTCATGCAAAGGTTTTGAAATAGTTATCACGTCTGACAGGACTATGATGAGCAATCATCACGGCAAAGAGTTTCTAGGATTCATGACTACCGCGCCAGCTATCGGTTTACCCAAGTGGCTCTGGATGTGGATAGCAGCACCCAAAATGAAGGTTGATAGTTTAGGGAGACCCGTCGAGGCACCCTACGGACTTAGAAAGGTCGAAGCAGTACTACAAGATGCCGGGTACAATGCAGCAATAGTTGACCCAGATCACATACACAAGCACATAGATAGCATGAAGGTGTTAATGATAGGGCACCACGACTTCTTCGCGTATGGGCCACCCAGCTGTGAATGGTGGATGTTGACCGGTAAGGAACCTGTCAATAGAGTATCTTTTCGCGAGTTCATGGAATCCCCGGCTGTCAGGGAGGCTGAGAGAAGAGGCGCTAAGATAATAGTTGGTGGACCTGCTGCATGGCAATGGCTCTGGGCGCTGGAGGAGTGGAAGAAATGGGGCGTAGACTGCGTAATTGATGGTGAGGCGGAGCTAGTAATCACAGACATCGTTGAGGCCGCACTGAATAACGAGCCTTTACCGGACTACGTGTATGTTGGACCAGCAGATACGCCCTCTGTGGAGCAAATACCCATAATTAAGGGTGCTAGTGTGAACGGCTTAGTAGAAATAATGAGGGGGTGCCCTAGAGGCTGCCGCTTCTGTTCAGTCACCTTAAGGCCCTTGAGATTCATGCCCATAGAGCACATAGTTAAGGAGATAGAGGTTAACGTGAGAGCTGGAGTAAAGAACGCAATACTACATAGCGAGGACGTACTCCTCTACTACGCAGATGGTGTTAAGCCTAGACCAGAACCCGTACTGAGGCTTCACGAAGCGGTCTTGAAAACAACCCCTGGCTCAATAGCATGGGCTCACATAAGCCTAGCAGCGACAAAGTACGCTGAAGAAAAATATAGGCTTATATCCAAGCTCATGAATGACATGATCATACCTAGGCAGAAGTATATCGGCGTTGAGGTCGGGATAGAGACTGGTAGCGTGAGACTAGCAAAGATAATTATGCCCGCGAAAGCTGCTCCATATTCACCAGAGCAATGGCCGGAAGTAGTTGAGGACGCCTTCAGAATAATGCACGAAAATCACATAGTGCCAGCGGCAACTCTAATACTCGGCCTCCCAGAAGAGAAACCAGAAGACATAATAGCTACTGCCGAATTACTTGATAAGCTTAAGCCCTACAGGAGCTTGATAGTACCGATGTTTTTCGTGCCAATGGGTGCCTTCAAAAATAGAGAGTGGTTTAAGACACACGGGTTAAGGGAGGAACACGTAGATGTCCTGATTCAGTGCTTAAGGCATAGTGTACGGTGGGCTGAAGATATAATGAATAGATTTTATATACGTGAGCCACTATTGCTACCTGTCAGATTAGTGCTAAAATTATTCCTTTCATCTATACGTAAGAATATGGCCAAGGTGAAGCCGGCTCTAGAGGCAATAATAGCTAATGGAGAAAGAAGGTAGATCCTAAATACTTATAAATAACTTCCTTAGCTTCAAGAACATAGTTCAGAATTCTCCTACCCTTCTTCAGTGATGTCAGAGTAAGTAATAGATCTCTCTCTGAGAAGAAGTTTCTCCCACCGTTACTGTAATAGCTTCCCCACGTATATAAGACTAGTTGCCAGCGCACCCATCAATCTGGCAACACTCAGAAAACATCATTAGGAGAATTCTCTTTTTGTTAAAAGTGGGCCCGCCGGGATTCGAACCCGGGACCACCGCCTCGTGAGGGCGGCATCCTGCCGCTAGACTACGGGCCCATGTTTCTACTATTGTCACTACTATATAAGTTTCTTTCTCGTCACTACTTCAATGTTTCTATAACTACATGAGTTACTGTTTCTTTAACTCCTTCTATTCTCGATATCTGCTTCAAGAACTCATCTAATTTAGACTGATTGACTACTACAATAAGGTCTATTTCTCCTGTAACTCTGTATACTTTCTCTACGGGAAGTGTTTTAACTATTCGTGCATATGTCTGGTTTCTTGCTCTAGGCTCTACCTTCACTAGAACAAATACTTCAGCTGACCTCATTCCTAGAATTTCTAGAGCTTTTTCTGTAAGCATTATAAAGCCTCTTCCTGTTTTTATGAGACCTTCTTCTCGTAGTTTTCGCAGATGAACATTTAGAGCCTGTCGTGTAATTCCAAGCTCTTTTGCCAGTTCACTTTGAGACTTGTTCACTATAAATATCTCCATTCCTTGGCTGTTTTCAAGTAGATACTTTAAGATAGTTAATTGTTTTTCTGTCAATTTTATATGGCCTTTTTCCATAGTTATACCCTATTTTAGATATATGTAAACCTATATATAAAATTTAGCTTTCAGACTGCTTTTTGAAAAATTTTCTTAATGTGAAGACCATATCCCCTGCAATAATCCCTAAGCAGGATACTATTATTAGCAATAAATCGAGAAAAGCATACGATACTATTTCTGACACTCTTATTTTTTTTCTATGGCGAATGATATTATGCAAAAGTAGCACACCATAAGAGAATAAAAACATGGAAAAACCAACTAAGTAGAAGCCGAGTAGTAGAAATATTATACTAAGAACAAAATACGATAACAAAAACAACAATATATAAGTTAAAGCCTTGGAAAATATACTTTCTGGATGCTTTCTTTTGAAAATAGAAAAACCGAGACCGTATTGAAAATATCTCTTTAATAACTTCACTAAAGTATTTCTATGATAGTGATACACCACCAGTTCTGGCACACATAAAATTTTGTAACCACTCTTAAGTATTCTATACGCGTAATCGATATCATCTGATCCATAAGCTTTATACTCTTCGTCGAAAAAACCCACTTTATCTACTATTTTCCGCTTTATTGCAAAATTACATGTAACGATTAGAGTAGATAATGGTATATCATTTGCTATTAAAGCTCCTTCGTCAATTATTTGAACCTTAGTATTATTTTTAAATAATTTATTTACAATATTAACTATCTCTAGATTAACCTTAGCAGCTCTTGTGGGCGAAATTATCGAGTAGTCTAAGTACTTTGAAAGAAAAGCCTCAGGATTTGCTGATACCATAGACCCTGCTACACAATAGATATCTGGATACTTTTCAAATAACTTAATTATATTCTCGACCCAATTTTCAGTAAGCCTTACATCACTATCAGTAAATATTAGAATATCTCCCAAAGCATTTTTAATTCCAATATTTCTTGCTAAATTTGCACCACTAGTTCCTCTAGCATCTATTATTTTTATTTCAGATGCTGTGTATTTTTCAAAGATCTCGTCAAATCCGCCTTGGTATACTATTATAATTTCATCAGGCTTTAGTGTTTGCTGAAGAATAGATAAATACAACTCCTCAGGTTTCGGAGGCTTCCCTTTAAGAGGCACTATCAAAGATATTTTAGCCAACAGACTCACCTGCCTGAGAGGAGAGTTGCCTACCCATATAGATATTTCATTTTATATTGCTGTTCTTTTTGTTATAGGTACTTTTCTTCAGTCCTCAAAATCTCTAAAGCTAGAAGGCTTTGAGAAAACTTATATACCTAAATTATGCTAGCTTAGTAGAGAAAATGTCGGATAACACTCTAGATATATCAGCATTACTTGACGCAATGGAGCGCCAAAAAAGAATAGCCTTCAATAATCTCATCGATGGAATAATAACAGTCGCAGCATTTACCATAATAACTTTCATAACTCCATGGATCTTCAGAACATACTTTCCTATAGAGCTTTCATCAGCAGAAGCTTTCTACAGATTTCTCCAAGTAGGTTTATTGTTTGCGCTTCTCTATGTATGTATATCTAGACTAATGTTCATGGGATGGGATCTCTACAGAATAGCCAAAATAACTTCAAGGACTATTCTTCTAGAGAACATTAAGACAAGCGACTACCGCAGCGATCCAGCCGCCATGAAGATGTACGAGCTCCTATCCCAAGAAGACAAACTAGTCAAGCGCTTACTGTGTATAGTAGCCGCCTTCATAACATTAACGTATATTCAATCAACAGAATACTTCGGTGAAATAGTATATAACTTAGCTCTACCAACTCTATTCAAGTCATCCCCATCGCTTATAGTACTTCCTGTATATGTAATAATGCTGTTCTCACTGTCATTCGTAATCTCTTCGCTAATCTACGTTAAGGAACAACTTACCCCGCTGCTTGATGAAATATACGCCTATACAAAGAGCATAATATCTGCTCAGCTATCATCAAGCATATGCCCCGAATGCGGAGCAAGAATTCCTCAGAAAGCAGTACACTGTCCATTCTGCGGTTTCAAAGTGGTTGCTGTCAATAAAGATAAAGTTAAGAAAATTGTGGACACTTCATCCTAAGTCTCTTAGCGAGTGTTAAAGCATCTTTTATTATATGGAGATGATCAAAAGCCAAAGTCTTAGGAATCTCTCTAAAGAACTTTACTTCTAGTACCTCCTCTTCACAAGGTTTTTTGTAGACTCAGATAATTCAGCTAAATATGCTATAGAAACAACATGTCCTCTCGGATCTCTTCCAGGATCAGAATACACTCCCACAAGCCCCTTTATTTTTACTTTAAATCCTGTTTCTTCCTTCACCTCTCTTAACGCTGCATCCTCTACACGCTCACCATACTCTACAAATCCTCCAGGCAGCGCCCTCCTTGTTCAATACAACTACGTCGACTGCCAGAAGCGGATGTTTTCTAGTCTTACTTTTATCCACTTGTCATTACTCTCAACACTTTTAAAAATCATTAACGCCTAGCCGAGATAAAGTATAATTTTCTCCCTTACTAATCAATACTACGCGCGGGAGAGACCATGAGACTGGAGGCTAAAAAAGGAAATATTATAAGAATCAAGGGACCCGCTTCCGTAGTTCTAAGAGAAGGAAGTGTTGAATACTTAGGTAAAACCTTAAGGGAAAAGGAAAGAATATCAATACCCGTTGGAAAAGTAGCGTTCATAAATATTCTCGAAAATAGTTCACTAGAAGTCAATTTAGGGGAAGATGCTGAAATAGAAGTATTAGAAGAGATTGAGGACGTAACTGTACCTTATCACTGGAGAACTCTCATTGAGCCGCTAGTTTCGGAGCTAAAGAAAAAGCCCACAAAAATTATGATATTAGGCGACGTAGGTACAGGCAAAAACTTGCTAGCAACTTATATTGCAAACTTAGCTGTAAAGAAAGGATATACTGTCGCTATTCTCGATAAAGATGTCGGTCAAAGCTCCTTAAGTGCTCCGACAACAATAGGTTTAGTCATAACGAAAAAAGCCACTACTTCACTTCACAAAGTAAAAACTCATTACGCCTACTTTGTGGGATCGATATCTCCGGGAGGATTTATTCACAGAATACTGGTAGCCTCAGCCTTTCTTTTAGAAAAAGCAATGTCTCAAAATGTAGACTTAATAGTAGTTAATACCGACGGCTGGATTCACGGAAAAGAAGCTAGGGAGTACAAATGGAGCCTTATCGACATAGTTCGTCCTGACTATATTATAGCACTTCAATCAACTAGAGAATTAGAACATATTTTGAGAGCTTACGAAACCCAAAAGTGGGTAGAAATAATTAGATTACCGAGTATTAAAGAAGCTGTTTCAAGAGACCCCACTAGCAGAAAAATTTACAGGGAATCTGCATATAAAAGGAAATTAGCTAAATCAAAAATACGGACACTTAGTTGGAGTAGAGTCAGATTTAAGGGAACTATTTTTGGATCGGGGTTTAAGCTAGACAAAGACAAGATAAGCAGACTAGAGGCCCTACTAAAAGCATCAATAGTCTACGCTGAAGACGCTTACGATGCTTTGCTTATAGTTACAAATGAGAAAGTAAGAGTCCCCGAGGAAGTATTGAACACGATAAAAACAGAATTTTCCAAAAACGATGTGTTAGTAGTGCATAAAGGATATGAAAAAGGACTTATAGTGGGACTGTACGATGACCAAGGATTATTCCTCGATATAGGAGTAATGACAGAAATAGACTACAAAAAAGAAATAGTAAGAGTTCTCACAAACGTAGAGGCAGAAAAAATAGCACTTATATATGTTGGTAATTTAAAGCTTGGAGGAGATCTATCAGAAAAAACTAAAATCTACGGTTTTCCTCTTTGAAGCTAGTAAAACTTCTTTTCTCCTTTCTCCTTCTCCTTTTCTTCAAGCCTGCTAGCTGCGATTATATCGTCTATTCTTAGTATCATGCTAGCTGCTTCCACTGCTGATCTCACTGCATGAGTCTTGACAATTAGTGGCTCGATTATTCCCTCTGAAAGCATATCGCAGACTTTTCCTGTATATACATTAATACCCATTTTCCATCCCTCAGGCTGCTCGTGAGCAGCTCTTAGCTCAGCTAATATGTCTATTGGATCTAGTCCAGAGTTTTCTGCTAGAGCTCTTGGAATAACTTCTACTGCATTAGCAAAGGCCTCTATTGCGAGCTGCTCCTTTCCACCTATTTCAGCAGCATATTCTCTTAACACTTTAGCTATTTCTACTTCTGGTGCACCGCCTCCTGGAAGTATGTATGGCTCTTCAATTACGTCAGCTACTACACTCAGAGCATCAATTAGCGACCTCTCTGCCTCATCTACTACTTTTTCTAAACCTCCTCTGATGAGTATGCTCACTGCCTTGGGGTTCTTGCAGCCCTCTACAAAAACCATTTTCTCTTCGGCGACCTTTCTTTCTTCAACTAGCTCTGCTTCACCTAGGTCCTTGGGGCTTAGATCATCAACTCTTGTCACTATTCTTGCTCCAGTTGCTCTAGCAAGCTTCTCCATATCAGATTTCTTTACTCTCCTTACTGCTAGAATTCCTTCCTTAGCTAAGTAGTGTTGAGCAATATCATCTATTCCTTTTTGGACAAAGACCACGTTAGCTCCCGTTTCTTTTATCTTTTTCACCATTTCCTTTAGAAGTCTTTCCTCTTCTTCTATGAACGCCTTCATCTGTGATGGATCATTTATTCTAATCTCAGCGTCTATTTCTGTTTTCTCGATTTCAAGTGGACAGTCAAGTAAAGCTATTTTAGCTTTTTCTATACGCTTCGGCATTCCTGGATGAACTACTTCTTTGTCTATTACAACACCGTAAATGAGCTTAGTATCGAATAAACTGCCTCCCTGCTTCTTTATTATCTGAATGTAGTCGATGTCTGCCACATATTTACCGTCTCTTTCTTCAGCTATCTGCTTAACAGCTTTTACTGCTATATCAGCGAAATAGTCTTTGACCCCGGCAACAGCCTTACCATGCATTGCTGTTAGCGCAACTTTCTTTAAAGTGTCATAGTCATTTATGTCTACCTTTATTGCTCTCTTCTTTAAAACCTCAATAGCCTTTTCAAGAGCCTTCTTATATCCGCTTATAATAATTGTTGGATGAATGTCCTTATTTAGTAGGTGTTCAGCCTCCTTTAGTAATGCTCCGGCAAGCACTACTGCTGTCGTTGTTCCGTCTCCAACTTCATCGTCCTGTGCTTTTGATATTTCAACAAGAAGTTTAGCTATTGGGTGCTGTACGTCAATTTCGTCGAGAATCGTTGCTCCGTCGTTACTTACAGTGATATCTCCTAGACTATCAATAAGCATCTTGTCCATGCCTTTAGGACCTAGTGTAGTTTTAATAGTCTCGCTAATTGCGCGAGCGACCATTATGTTGAGTCTAATAGCCTCTTTGCCTACAGTTCTAGTAGTACCTTCTTTGAGTATCAGTACGGGCACCCCACCAATTTGTGTTAATACAGCTGGCTGCGCCTGAGACATACTATCACCTCTTCAGCAGAATTTACGACTAGCACTTCTATTTAAATTTTTCTATAAAAAACTTCTGCACAAATTGTTAAAGAGTAGGTAAAATCCATTTAGTTAATCTTCGCGCAGCTAGCTTAACGTCCTCTTCAGTAACAGTTCTTCGTCCTGCATGTTTAGCAAGCTCTATTGCTTCTTTAGCTATTTCATATGCTATCGCTTCAAGTACATCTCGAAGAACTATAGCTGCCCCGTTACTTACTCTCTCTGCTCCCGCCTTATGAATTATTCTATCTACAGGAGCTAAAGGTATCTCTGGCACATTTTTATTCCACTTTCCTAAGCAATAAAACTATCTCTTTATCTAAAATAATACATGTTAAACTGCTCATTTAAAGACATAAAACGCCGGGAACAAATATATTAATACCTTAAACCAAAGATTGGTGTATGGGTAAAGTTAGACCGGGGTTCATTAAAAGACTAGCGCGAAAACTACTAGAAACATATCCCGATAAATTCACTACAGACTTTGAGGCAAATAAAAGGCTAGTAGCTAAATTAACAAATATTCAGTCTAAAAGAGTACGCAATAGGGTCGCCGGATACATAACACGTTTGGTTAAATTATCCGAGCGAGAACAAGTTTAAAGTAATCTTGCCCCGAGATGATGTCACTGACCTGCGCTGACAAATGATGACCTAAAAATCCTCTGATCTTTTAATTCTCCTTCTGAAACTAGAGTAATAGTTATAAGCAGTTTCTAAAGTATGTGATGGGTACTATGCCATTTAACGAGGGAGACTATATCTTAATCGACTACATAGTAAAAGTCAAGGAAGACGACCGCGTTATAGATACGACAATAGAAGAAGAAGCTAAAAAGGCAGGAGTATACGAGGAAGGAAAAGTCTATGGCCCAGAGCTAGTCATAATAGGCGAAGGCTGGATACTAAAGAGCGCAGAAGAAGAAATTAAGAAAATGAACGTTGGCGAAGAAAAAACATTCGAAATACCTCCTGAAAAAGCGTTTGGTCAAAGAGATCCTTCAAAAATAAGAGTCGTCTCAATAAGAGATCTACAGCGGAGAAACATTAGACCAAAGATAAATGAAATAATAAATTTCGACGGAAAGCCAGCTATAGTCAAGAGAATAGGTAGTGGAAGAGTAATCCTAGATTTTAATCACCCTCTAGCTGGAAAAACATTAGTATATACTGTAAAAGTAGTAAAGAAAATAGAAAAAACAGAAGATAAAATAAAAGAGTTAATTAGAAGAAGAATACATTTAATTGATTTAAACAAGGTAAACGTAACAATAGAAGACCACACAGCTACGGTATTATTACCGCTAGATCTACTATCTTACTCTAACATCAATTTAGCGTTAAGAGGAATAATCAGAGATATAGATAGATACATAAAAGAAATTTCTGCTGTTAAAATAATATTTGAGGCTACATTCGAACGGGAAACTGCAGAAAAACCTAAAAAAGAAGAAGAGAAACCAGAAAAACCTGAATCAAAATCAGCGTCAGAAAAAGCAGCCACCACTGAGTGAATTTTATTAGTTTTTTAATGTAGAAAAAATTAATTAACTTTTAAGAGAAATATTGTAAGGCTAATAATATGCTGGGGGTTGAATTTATAAGACATAAGTTGTTTAAAGGCACAACAACTGTAGGCATCGTTTGCAAAGACGGAGTGATAATGGCAACCGACCGTAGAGTAACCAGCGGCTTCTACATTTCGCATAAAAGAGGAAAGAAGATCCATAAAATAGACGACCATGTAGGAGTAACAATAGCAGGAGTTGTGGCAGAAGCACAGTTCCTCGTAGATAGGCTCGCTAGCGAAGCTACTCTATATCGGCTCGAAAACAATAAGCCTATTCCACTGAAGTCAGTAGCATCGATAGCATCATCTCTACTTTTCAGTGCAAGGCCTTTCGTCATGGTAGTTCAGCTTATAATAGGAGGAGTAGATAACGAAGGCCCAGCCATATATGAGGTAGACTGGTTCGGCTCAACAACAAAAGAAGATAAATTCATTGCAACAGGATCAGGTTCTCCCTATGCTTTAGGAGTTCTTGAATCAGAATATTCAAAAGATATACCGCTATCAGACGCCATTAAGCTGGCAGTAAAAGCAGTCTTTTCAGCAATGCAAAGAGACCCCGGCAGCGGCGAAGGCATAGATGTCGCATATGTATCTAAGGATAAAGGTTATAGGGAGCTATCTGAAGAAGAAATTAAGAAAATACTGTCTACCGCAAAGTAGAGGTATCTGATAATGACGACAGATTTTGTTTTAGCAAATATAAGAGAAACTATATTAAAAAATATTCCCCCAAACGTAGGAAAAGTAAAAATAGATTTTGAAGGACCTAAAATAGCAATAATACTAGATAATCCACAGTCTCTCATAGAAAACGAAGATATTATTAAAAGAGTAGCAAAAACCATCAAGAAAAGAATAATTATCAAAGTAGACCCTGAATCGCGGTTACCTGAAGAAAAAGCAAAGGAAGTAATATTAAACATAATTCCTCCTGAAGCTGAGGTTAAACATCTGTACTTTGACGAAAATACAGGCGAAGTTGAAATAGAGGCTCTGAAACCTGGATATGTTATAGGTAAGGAGGGAAAAAACTTAAGGCAAATAATACTGCTCACAGGCTGGCGCCCTAGAGTAGTTAGAACTCCTCCGCTCGAATCTAAAACTATAAGAGAAGTAAGAAATATTTTAAGAGCTACATCTCCTGAAAGACAGAGATTTCTCAGAGACTTAGGCACCAAAATACATAGATCGCCATTCTTCAAGACAAGCCGTGTGAGAATAATAGCATTAGGAGGATTCCAGGAAGTTGGTAGGAGCGCCATTTTAGTTCAAACAGATGAAAGCAATATACTATTGGACTGTGGAATTAAACCCTCGTTATCAGGAGACGAATATCCGTTCATATATATGCCGGAGTTTGATATAGATCAACTCGACGCCGTTATTGTAACTCATGCGCATTTGGATCACTGCGGTCTAGTACCGTATCTATTCAAGTACGGTTATAGAGGCCCAGTCTACTGTACGGCACCTACAAGAGATCTTATGAAGTTACTACAAGAAGACTACATTCAAGTCTCTATTAAAGAAGGAAAAACTCCATTATACTCGAAAAAAGATATCTACGATGTAATATCACACACAATAACTCTAGAGTACAGCGAAGTAACTGACATAGCTCCTGATGTTAAGCTAACATTACACGACGCTGGCCACATCTTAGGGTCTGCGATTGTACACCTGCACATAGGTAACGGTCTTTGCAATATTGTGTACACAGGTGACTTCAAATTCGAACGAACAGCGCTTCTCGAAGCTGCAAACTACAAGTTCCCTAGACTTGAAGTTCTTATAATGGAGTCGACTTACGGCGGTAGAGAAGACCGAGTACGCTCAAGAGAAGAAACAGAAAGAGAATTCATAGAAATATTAAATAGAACGCTTTCAAGAGGAGGAAAAGTTCTGATTCCAGTTTTAGCTGTTGGAAGAGCTCAAGAAATAATGCTTGTCATAAGTAATGCTATGAAAAATAAACTCATACCCGAAGTACCTGTATACATAGAGGGAATGATGAAAGAAGTAACAGCAATTCACCTAGCATATCCAGAATTTCTCTCAAGAGAAATGAGAGAAAAAATATATCATGACGAAAACCCATTCTTATCAGAATACTTCACTACAGTAGACGACCCTCAAAAACGCATAGAAGTAGCCGAAGGAGAGCCCTGTATAATTCTCGCAACATCCGGCATGCTCATGGGGGGCCCTGTCCTAGACTACCTAAGGCTTTTAGCCAGTGATCCCAAGAACTCCTTAGTATTTGTAAGCTACCAGATAGAAGGCACTCTCGGTAGAAGAATACTAGATGGTCAGCGCGAAATAGAGTCTGTAGACCCTACCGGAAAAATATCTTTAGTAAAGCTACAATTAGAAGTATACAGAGTTGAAGGATTTTCAGGACATAGCGATAGAAGACAGCTAATTAGATATGTGAATAGAGTCACTCCTAAACCAGAGAAAATAGTGCTCTGTCACGGAGAGAAAACAAAAGCCCAGAGCTTAGCCTCATTCATCAACAGTAGATTAAAAATACATGCAATAGCGCCGAGCAATCTTGAAGCTATAAGAGTAAGATAATTTTGTTTTTAGTCATAAAAATTCTTAGAAAACATCTATTTACTAAATTGATAAAAACGCAAGTTTTATAATAGTGAACAGAATACACCTTTTGCAAAGGTGCTTTACATGTCTAGCGAAATGCTTAATGAAGCTCTAGGTAACATGGTGTTAGTGAAACTCAAAGGCGGAAGAGAAGTTAGGGGAATTTTACGAAGCTTCGATCAGCATTTAAACCTAGTATTAGATGAAGCAGAAGAAATTAAGGATAAAAAATCTAGAAAATTAGGAACTATAATTGTGAGAGGAGATAATGTAGTTCTTGTAAGTCCTGTATCGGTAACGGTGAAGTAGTATGGTCAAAGGAACAACCTCATTTGGTAAAAAGAGCAAAGGAAAAACCCATATAAGATGTAGAAGATGCGGAAGACACGCATACCACGTGAGAAAGAAATACTGTGCAGCTTGCGGCTTTGGTCGATCTAAAAGAATGCGCAGATATTCGTGGCAAAACAAGAAATACAACAGAGTTAGGTTAGTATAGTCCTAAGTAAACCTTTACTACTACCGGATCTCCGTCTTTAATATTGAGGACTTTCCTAATACACAGGGGGGCTATTATCTCGATTATCTCAGGCCCATGATGTGTTCTCTCTATAAGAATTAATGCTCCTTTAACTTTATCATTTACTATAGCATAAAAGCACTTGGCTCCTCCGTATTTTCTCTTACCATTATAGTGTTCACTTATCTTTATTCCGCTAATATAATTCAAAATATTTTTTCTTTTTATACTATCACTATCTAGTTTAACATTAAAGGTCCCCGGATAAGGCTCAAATCCTAATTTTTCTTTAAACTGCTTATAGTAGAAGGGTAATGAGACGTAGTAGGCTCCTTCACCTAATCCTGATACAGCAGTGCCTCTCAGTATTACTACTTCATTAATTTTCTCGAAAATTTTCTTAAACTTTAAATAGTAGCTATAAAGTAAACTTAAACCTTTTTCACTTATCATAATATATGTTCCCTCAATGGATTTTCTTCTAATAATTAAGTTTTCTTGCTCTAACTCTATTAACTTACGAGACGCAGACTGCTGAGAACATTTGATATACTTAGCTAGCTCACTAGTGCTTATTTTTACCGGAGAAAAAATTCCTCCCTTTAGCGATATTTTCATCAATATGTACACTTTCTCGTGCTCCTTCACAGCAGTCTCCCCCTACTACAACACACATACTTATTAATGCTTCTAGCAATCATTTTTGCCACCTTAATTGGCTCTGGATGCTTTCCCTCTACAGTAAATTTATTAACTAAATGCATGCATTCTCTAAAGTCAACACCAAAATATCTCACATAGACTATATGTCCTGTTCTAAGAGGTAATGGTACTCGTTTTCCATTTTTCCTGTAAACTTCTACTCTTTCTTTCCAGTCCGGAAAATTCTTTCTAATTATTTCCTCTAATCCTTTTGATTCTCTGTAGGTTACTGATATTACAGGAATTTTTACTGAGTTAAATACTTCGCTCAAATCTATTATGTTGTAGTAGCTTATAATTACACCATTTATTAAAATAAAGTTAATGTCATTTCTCCCAGTATTGTAATACATTCTTATAACAGCTTTCGTAGAATCCATTCCTCCTACAGTTACTCTCTCTATGTAGACTCCATCTATTAGAAAGTCACTTCTCATAACTACTCCAACTAATACTGCATATTTGTTCTCTTTTCTAAAGCTTTCAGCTATTCCAAGACACCGTATAGCTTTTTTATATACGTTTATTTTCCTAAATTTACTGGTATTTTCATGTATATTCTTTTCAGCCATCCTTGCTTTATTATGAGTAAATACTTCTTAATATATTAGCTCCTTCTTCACCGATTTCAACTATATTTTTTACGTTTCTAAAAAGTATTTTCATATAAAGGCTTTTATATGAGTACTCTTTATTACTGATAGGCTGAAATACAATACTTCTATTAAAATGAATTTTAAATAATGATAATAATTCATTTAGCCACGAAATACATTTATTTAAATTATAGTTAATTATACTTGATTTATATACTATATCAATATCAGAAACTATTATTAAATATTTTTTTAACATATGTTTTAGCGAGGTTAATGTGTGAACTAGTACCAGTAATTTGAGTAAATCATCTACAACTATAATAGATCCTTTATTCTTATTCTTACTTAAAATATTTTCAAAAACATCAAATAGAGGTGAAATAATTAAGAAATTTTCTGCAGTATTGTTTATGTATTTTAGAAAGGAGTTTACTACAGACTTTCGTAAATTCACATCATATAGTAGTAGGCTAGGACCTTTTTCCACCAGTATTTTTCTCAAAGCACTTTCTTTATCTTGCATATATTTTTAGATAATATAGATAGCTTAACATTAGAAATGTTATTAGTAGAAGCAGCACCGATAATCCAGCCATTTTTAAAGACTCTTCAGTTTTCTTTTTTAACGCTGAATACATGTAAACTATGCTGAATGCCCCAAATATATAAGAAATTGCAGTAACTATGACTTCTGTTAAAGACTGATACAAATTGTGTTGTATGATAAATGCCTGAAGCTCTCTCGGCGATGCTACAACAAGAGCGTATAAGATTCCTCCTAAAAGTAGTGCTGCAACGAAAATTATTACATAGGACAAAAATTTCGGTTCAAGCAGAGCTTCAAGATATCTTTTAGCAGTACCGATCATCTGCATTCCCTCGTCTATTTTAATTCCGATACTATATATTTTTTCGGCTCAAGTATTCATCTCGATAGAAGCTGTGAACATAGGTTATTGGCTCATACACCGAAAAAACTCTAGAAAAGTGAGCTCCCATTGGTATCATTGCTAAACATTTTGGACAAAATTGATGAAAACCATCTAGGATTATTCGGCATCGTGGACAATAAGTATAGTCCAGAGATAACATTAAGGGCCTCTCGTATTTAAGCAAGTAGTCTAGCAGAGTAACTAAGTCGTCTTTAGTGAAGTATATAGGATCTACCCGTAGAAAAACTCCTCCTTTAAGTTCTCTAAATGGTTCGCTATGATAAATCTTTAAGTATTCTTCGAGTGACCCCGCTATATTGTAGGGCATCAATGTTAGTGGAGAGAAATATTGCTCTAGATTTTTTATTGGAATGTTCTTTTTTCTTAGTACGTTTCTAATAATACTGACTACTCTTACAAAGTTTCTATCGTTACACATAAAAGAAAACTCTACTGTATACTCTTCGTTTTTAACAGCATCTCTAAATACCTTGATCAGTTCTTTTACTAGTTTTCTAGCAGTTGATATGATGTGATCTTTGTTATCGTTACCCGCTAGCAAAAAGGCTGTAAAGTATACTCCTATAAAGGAAATTAAATAACGCGAATATTCCCACCTATAGTAATAGTCTCCTTTAAGTATATACTCTGTTAACGGTTTTAGCCTTCTTTTAGCTACAATATCTTTAATAAAGCTATGTTTGCTGTTAAATGCCAGCGCCACAGAATCTGCTACGTTATATATTTTGTCAAAAAACTTTTCTTCCGTATGACTTTCAAGCATTATTAAAGGCAAATTAACAGCAATAGAGGAAATTATCCCGTAAGCTGGCAGAATCGGTACTTCCTTAGGTTTTTCGAGCTGTATACCTTCACTAGAAGTAGAAACATAGTTTTCTTCCTTAACAAGTGTTATTGGAACTCTTGATGCAAGCGCCTTATATATAGTACTTAGAAGATCATCATCCCTTAGGACTCTGTCATTTACTTTGAGCACTACTATGGGAGTTTTTGAAGGATACTTGCTATTAACATTTGCTAAAACATTCAACAATGTTTTTGCTAATAGTAGCGCTTCATCCATGTAGTCTACAAAGGAGAATAAACCTGTATTTTTGTATTTAATCTTAATATCTTCGTATTCTTTAGGTAAAGAAAACGCACAAGCTAGTGCTACGGGTCTATAGTTTCTATAACTTAAGTTATTTATGTTGAGTATTTTAGTAAAATAGAGTAATTCCAATGATACTTTGTCTTGATCACCTTTACTTATAAAAGGTGACAAAATAAAATTAAAGTTGTCTATGATTTGAGAAATATAATAATAATCTTTAAAATAATTTAATGTAATATACATTGAGAAAAGAGCCTCTCTAAAGTTTTTCGGAGCAGGTATGATTATCTCGGGAAAAAATTTATTTCCCATAAAATTTTCTTTCGACAAACATAGACATAAATCATGTCTAATGTCTTCAACCCCAATAAACCAATCACTGCTGTTCGCTATGTGTATATATCCGTTTAAATGCGCAACAAGAACACTAGGAGGTATTAGCTGAGACATTGTATAAGCCTCGATTATCGACCTCCCAAGTATTCTTAGCAAAACATTGGGAGTGTAAGGTCTTACTAAATCATAAGATTCAAATATATTTTTTACATCGTAGACAGGTAAACCGTATCTACTATATTTCTTTATATATTCTTCACATCCTTTCTCAAGTAGCGTAGCAATTACTAGTTCTCTTATTAAGTTTGTTGAAACATAGCGTAGATTTGCATTCTTAAGTTTCTCCTCTACATCAACTGCTACTTCCTTAGCCAGCGACCTTTTGATACCAGTCTCTCTGACTAGACTATCTATTATTTTATTTTTATCAAAGTACTCCATTACATATTTTGATGTCGAAACAAGCATGTCTCTACTTTGTAGAGCAAGATAAGACTCCCTAAATTCTTTAAATAAATCAAATATCTTAAATCCTAGATCAGTTAATCTATATTTTCCTGTATTTCTATCTATTTCTATTATTCTATTGTCTACTAATTGTCTTAAATGATAACCAAATTTTCCACTTTTATCTCTTGCGATACCGATCTTCTGCATTAATTCGCCATAAGATAACTCTCCTTCATTATATAATAGTTTAATTATTTGCATTCTAACTTCATTACCTATAATTCTCAATATTTTTACTATATCCTGCACCCCCAGCCCCCCTCATATCATTTCATGTCTAAAAATATAATCTTTAATTCGTCTTGTCTACTTATATTTTTCCAAGAATCAATCGATCATTGCTAAGACCGTATATATTTATTACACCTCTATAGAATACTGAATGAATGCCTTCAATAAGAGTAGTATTAGTCGAACCGTACTACGAAATTAATATAGGATACGTGGCTAGAGTAATGAAAAACTTTGGTTTCAAAGAACTCTACTTGGTGAAACCTAGAGCACAAATAAGTGGTATTGCTAGACGCTATGCTATGAAAGGAAGAGATGTATTAGAAAGAGCAGTAATACTAGATTCTATAAATCCTGCTATTAAAGACGCTGAGTTAGTTGTCGGAACAACTGGAAAAACATCAGATACATCACTTTTAAGACAGACCCTCTCTGTGAGAACTTTTGCCGAAAAAGTTAGCTCTATTCAGGGAAGAGTAGCGATTTTATTTGGTAGAGAGCCTTCGGGCTTAACAAACGAAGAAATAAAACTATGCGACTACATGGTAACTATTCCTGCGAACCCCGAATACCCTATTCTAAACCTCTCTCATGCAGTAGCCATAGTTCTATACGAGATATACATGGCCACGAGAAAAAGAGCTGTAAAAGAACACAAAATTCCAAGAAATTACGCTACATTATTTCTTGATTATGTTTCCAAAATATGCGATAATATAGAGTTTCATGATATGAAAAAAGATAATATTATATTAGCTTTTAAGAAAATAATATATAAATCAAATTCTACAGAAAAAGAACTAAGAACAATATTATTATTTATTAGAAAAATATATGTTTTATTATGTAAAAATTGATTCTAAATTCCTACTTAGTTAACTAAGCAATCTTTATAAATCAGCGTGAAGACATATAGTGATAATTATGCCTCTGCGGCCAGGCAGATGCTATAGGCGGTTCGACACACCACCTTACACTAGACTAGAGTATATTAAAGGAGCTCCACATGTACAAATACCAAAATTTGACCTCGGGAATGTTAAAGGAAACTTCACACACATAGTTAAGCTAATTACCAAGGAAAGAGGTCAAATCAGAGCAAATGCATTAGAAGCAGCAAGAGTCATAGCACACAAATATTTAAGCAAAAATGTTGGCGAAGCAAACTATCATATGAAATTATGTGTATACCCACATCACGTTTTAAGAGAAAATAAAATGATGGCCATGGCTGGCGCCGATCGTCTCCAGGATGGAATGAGACTAGCGTTTGGTACGCCTATTGGAAGAGCCGCCAGAGTATATGAGAACCAAACAGTAATATATGTGAGAATAAACGGTGAGCACATAGATAAAGCAAAAGAAGCCCTTAGACGCGCTGCATCAAAGCTACCTTTACCATGTAGAATAGTTGTAGAGCTTCTAGCTGCTCAATAACAATCTATTCAAGTAAATTAATTAAGTAAAATAGGGTGTTTTCTGTGAATCAAGGAATAAAGAGAATGATAGAGGCATGCATATACGTATGGAGCCATATTATAAATAACGAAAACGACAAAGTCTCTAGAGAGAAAATTGTAAAAATGCTTAAAGATGCCTATCATAAGTTTAAAGTAAAACCTATAAAAGACTACAGTAGAACAGGACTTTACGAGAGAGAAATAATAACGCTATACATTGTTGGAAAATATGGACTAAACCTCGTAGATGAAATAAATTCATTATCAAAAGTATTCTACAAGGAAAAAGAATACGACTCACTATATCATGAACTTATTGAAAATTCATCCAGCAGTAACACTTTAGAAAAAAAGCTGTCTGCTGAAGTTATATTGAAGACTGCCAGATTCGGACTAATAATGTCTTTACTTGGATTTGGATTAAATAATAAGTTTTTAGAAGTTATATCACTTTTAGCAACTAATTACCCAGACTATGCACCAAAATTACATAAACTTGCCAAAATATATATAGCTATAGAAATAGCTAAAAAGATTGCAGAAGGTACTGTAAAAAACCGTTTAGAAAAAGAAGCTCTTAAGCAAGCACTTTGTATGAAAATAAATTCGCCGAAAGCAGCGCCATCCGACAAGATGATCTACAAGTTTGCAAAGTACTATTTCGGTGTACCAGAAGATCGGGCATTCCAAGTGCTCAATGTCAAGGATTCAATACTAGCTGAAATTTAATCTTTATTTTTTATACACTCAGATATAATCTCGAAAACAATCTCTCTATCTTTTATTTTACAAGCGGACCATAGTGGTGAATCACAATTAACAACAAATATACGTCCCTTTTTTCTTCTAAGTCTTCTCACCATTCCTGCTCTCATGAGTTTATATAGAACCTTTTTAATAGAGTAAAGAGTATAAGCATTAATGGGTAGTCCCGCTAGTTTAGCTATATCTATGCTCTCAAAGGAGACACATGTGCCTTTAGCCTTACTAATTAGCTCTACAAGTGCATCACATACCGCCTTCTCATATACTTCACTTCTTTTATTTTTCTCAGACATTCTCCGCCCCTAGAGCTCTACTATTTTGCTAAGAGTTTCTAGATCTCCGTGTTTAAAAGCAACCCATATAGGACTTTCCTTAGTCGCCATATATTTTATTCCGTGACTAGATCTGCTGTATCTTGTGATAAGTCCTTTATCGCATAGCTCATCTAGTATACTTCTTATAACTGTTAAAAGAACTGGCTGCGACGGTAAACCAGCTATTGTAGCAAGTTTCTTGCAAGTGAACGTAACACAGCTTCCTCTAGACTTTTTAATTAGGTCACCCATCGCTTCTATTACAGCAAGCCTTACTTTTCTATAGTCCCGATAAGGTATCTCCCCTAAACCAACACTCTTTACTTTCACGCTTTTCTCTTCAAAAATACTAATAAGTATAAGACTTTGAGAAAAAGAACATATTAAACAGAGTAATACGGAGCTAGTATCAAAATATATTTGACCCCACAATATATTCAATGAAGCAGAATCTTAGTAAGAAAAATATATATTTAAGCTGGTTTTCACACTAGTCCCTAAGGATCAGGTTGGTGAAAATGCTTAGAGAAATATACATACCAGACACAACGGTAATAATTAAAGGCACTCTGAGTACTGCACTTGAGAGACGGTCTCCAAAAATTTTAGGTAAAATAATTATCCATAATCTGCTCGTGTTACACTTCGAAAAACTTTTAAGAGAAGGGAAAAGTCAAGGTCTATTAGGTTTACAGGAATTAAGAAAAATAAGAAGTATTATTAAAGAAAAGTATAGCGAAGAAGAACTAATTATAGAGGAAAGCCGAGAACTCCCACAAGGATACCAAATGCTAAGAGATGAAGGCATAGACGCTATCCTGAGAGAATTAGCTAAGGACTGGAACGCCACACTCATAACATCTGATAGAACACAGTACGAAACATGTTTAGCTGAAGACGTTAAAGTAATTTACTTAAAAACGGAAACTGGAAAAGCACTAATTTTTGAAAAAATGTTTCCCGAGAACGCTATGTCTTTACACTTGAAGGAAAACGTTGTTCCTTACGCAAAAGTGGGAAAACCTGGAAAATGGATCTTCGTGAAGATAAGAGATGAGCCTTTAACTAGAGAAGAGCTAGAAAGTATGATAAGAGAAATAATTGAGGCTGCTCGTAGCTCGCCTGATGCATTCATAGAAATAGATAGGCCTGGATCAACAATAGTACAGCTTAAGAAGTATCGTATCATAATAACTAAACCGCCTTTCTCTGATGGATACGAGCTAACTATAGTTAGACCACTTGTCAAGTTAAGTATTGAAGATTATAACTTACCTAAAAAACTTCTAGAACGTCTTGAGAAAAGAGCTGAAGGTATTTTAATAGCTGGAGCCCCTGGAATGGGTAAGACTACATTCGCTCAAGCTCTAGCAGAGTTCTACATGAGAAAGAACAAGGTCGTTAAAACAATAGAGTCTCCCAGAGATATGCATTTGCCTCCGCAAATAACCCAATATTCTAAGGCTTACGCGAGCTCGGAGGAAATACATGATGTCTTACTCTTATCTAGACCAGACTACACCGTATTTGATGAAATGAGAGATACTAGAGATTTCGAATTATTTGCTGACCTTAGACTAGCAGGCGTAGGCATGATAGGTGTAGTTCACGCAACAACTCCTATAGACGCCATACAACGCTTTATAGGAAGAGTAGAATTAGGGATGATTCCCTCTATAGTAGACACTGTAATATTCATTAAAGACGGTGAAGTCGCAAAGGTCTACGAATTAGAGACTGTTGTTAAGGTACCCTATGGTTTGAAAGAAGAAGACCTAGCCAGACCTGTAGTAGTAGTAAAAGACTTCTTTACAGGTGAGCCGGAATACGAATTATATGTCTTCGGCGAAAGAACATTTGTTGTCCCACTAAAGAAGAAAGAATCAGAAAGGAAAGAAATGACTAGAATTCTTATTGAAAAAACTATAAGAAAATACGTGCCTGATGCTGAATTCGATATAATAATTCATGATACTCACGCTGAAGTTCTAGTTCCTACAGAGATATACAACTATGTACGTAAAAAATGCCGTAAAAGACTAGAGAGACTGAGTAGAAAACTCGGAATAAGAATTGGGCTGAGACCTAAGGTGCTCTAATAATACTCAAGCCATATAAATATATACTGGATTGCTAGATTTTAATCACGATTGAGACCTAGTAGTGTAAAGTGGTTACTATGGCAAAGAAGTGTATAAATTGCACGTGGTATGACGCTTCACGCAGAATATGTAGAATTCTAGGGAAAGAAGTCGTCGACCCAGATAATCCTCCATGTTCACTAGGCTCACTTTCACGAGACAATAGTTCGTTGAAACCCACTTCCGTCGAAACTTCCTTGTCGAGAATTCTCTCTAAAACCTCTCCTTCACCAACTACAGCTACTAAGTATACAGACTCTACAACTACTCTCGAAACTTCATCGATAGCACCTCCTCCTAAACCCACTTTCCCCTTAAAAAAGACCCTTTTGATGTATGCCCCGACTGGTATACCTGAATTGGATAGAGTACTTGGAGGAGGATTCCTTAGAGGAAAGACTTATCTTATTGCAGGCGAAACTGGTTGTGGAAAGACAATTTTTTCTATGCAATTTTTGTTAAAAGGAGCTGCTTTAGGAGAACCAGGTATATATCTCGCTATAGATGAACCTTCTGAGCACGTTAAAAGAGGTTTAAGGCTATTCGGATGGGATGTTAGTGAACTCGAGGAAGAAGGATTACTTCTCTTTCTCGATATGAGAACTCACTTCAGTAAGATATACTTAAGAGAAGAGAGAAGAAAAATAGAGCCAAAATACATTATAGAGTCTATAATAAGTAATATCAAGAAAATTAGAGCTAAGCGTCTAGTTATAGACCCCATAGCACCTCTTATCTATGGAGGATCTCCTTCAGACGTAGTATACGTTAGAGAATTCGTTAGAGAAATAGTATTTTCCCTAGAAAGACTAGGCACAGTAACCACAATAATGACAAGCGAAATACCCACAGGGTCTACGCAATTGAGCAGATTTGGTGTCGAAGAATTTTTAGCCTCAGGAATAATAGTTCTTTCTCTAGAAGAAATAGCAGGAAAAATATATAGAGTCATGTACATAAGAAAGGCCCGCTGGGCTCCTGTTCAGCCGTGCAAATATGTCTTTGAAATAAGAAGCGGTGTAGGAATAGTAATACTTGGTCCGCTAGAAAAGTTTAAGAGAGCAGCAGCAAGCATATATTGACATAGATGCTACGAACTCTCTCTGAAGAACTTATTAAAGTAGTCAAGAAAATAAAAGGAGCTCCACTAATAGACGAAAAGACACTTAAGGAAGTAATAAGAGATATCCAAAGAGCTCTTCTTAAAGCAGACGTAAGTGTAGATTTAGTTTTCAAAATCTCTGAAAACATTAAGAATAGAGTTTTAAACGCCGAAATACCTCCAGGATTCTCTAAAAGAGATGTGCTTCTAAAAGCTGTTTACGAAGAACTAATCTCGCTTTTAGGAGGAGAATCTATTCCTGAAGTTTTACCGCCAAAAGACAAAGCTTATACTATAATGCTAGTTGGTCTACAAGGCTCCGGTAAAACAACGAGCGCAGCTAAACTTGCTTGGTTTTATTCAAATAAGGGATATAAAGTCGGACTAATATGTGCTGACACTTACAGACCCGCGGCATTTACTCAGTTAAAGCAATTGGCAGAAAAAATAAATATACCTGTATGGTTTCAAGAAAACAAAGACCCTGTAGAAATAGCTGTCAACGGAGTAGAGTATTTTAAATCCAAGAAATACAATTTAATAATAATAGATACTGCAGGCAGACATAAACAAGAAGAAGCTCTACTTAATGAAATGGAAGCTATGTTTGAAAAAATAAAGCCTGACGAAGTAATGTTCGTAATCGACGCCACAATAGGCAAACAAGCTAAAAAGCAGGCTAAAGCTTTTAAGAAAAAAGTTCCTATCTCATCGATTTTTATAACAAAACTAGACGGCAGCGCCAAAGGTGGCGGAGCACTAGCAGCTGTAGCTTCTACGGGAGCTATAATAAAGTTCATTGGAGTGGGAGAAAAAATAGATGAAATAGAAGTCTTCAATCCACCTAGATTTGTAAGCCGTCTACTAGGGTTAGGTGATCTAGAAGCACTCATAGAGCGATTCAAACGCCATGAAGAACTTATAAAGCTTCAAGAAAAAATCATGAGAACAGGCAAACTTACACTATATGATATGAAAATTCAACTCAAAAACCTGCAAAAAATGGGGTCTTTAAGCAAACTTCTATCGTTTATTCCAGGAGAAATGCAGCTAACTATAGACACTGAAGGCCTTGACAAAAATAAAATAAAGAAATGGGTAGCTATCTTAGACTCAATGACTAAAGAAGAGCTACTAAATCCCAGTATTCTAAATAGCTCTAGAATAAGGAGAATATCTAAGGGAGCTGGTGTAACTCCACGCGATGTAAAAGAACTTTTAAAAAGCTATGAACTCGCAAGAAGATACATAAAGCAGTTAAGTAGAAAAAGGACTCGCTTGTCTAGGCTCGGCAGACTATGGTAGTATCTTTTGCAATAGCTACTTCGATAACTCATCTATCCGAAAAATATTCACCGATATTAATGAGGTGTATTCCCGCCACACTTATGCTCTCACACGATATCCGACGTGATAGATGTCTCCTTTTTATATGCAAAGAAAACAATGTAATAGTGAGAATAGAAGGCAGCAGAGTCAAGAGAATATTTACTGACGAAGCATCGCTTTTAGGAGTTTACAGAAAAATAAGACTAGCATTAGAGAAGAAGATTCGGAAAAAAGTAATTCACCCAGGAATAAAAGTCTACTACACTAACATAGCGAGTTTCCTTTCAAAAACCTTTACTTCAATTATCTTTCCAGACACTAAAGGCAAAGATATTCCCGAATTATCTTCAGTAGAAAATGCACTATATGTGCTATCACTTGATAGAAAAACTCTTACAGATTTTCTAGCAGATATAGATATCGAGAAGATACCTTTAGTTTTTCCTAAGTCAATATACAACTTATCTCCTGACAAGATTATAGCCATAGTTAATATATGTCTTGATAGAATAACTGGCAGACTATCTCCCTATTAGATTTCCTACAATAACTTACTCTAACAGCAATGTTCACATTATTTCATTAAATCTATATAAAGTTCTATACCTCTTTTCGATAAAACTATATATTTTAGGAGTAGAAGTTATGGGACGGTGATGTTCGACATTCTAGAAAAAGCTGAAAATATAGTAAGCAAATACTGTCTCTGCGACTATTGCTTAGGAAGGCTGTTCGCTCAGCTTGGTAGAGGCTTAGACAATAATGAACGCGGATATGCTATTAAATTGTGTTTAACTCTGCAACATCACTTAGAGTTATTGACTACAGAAAGCGATGAGAGTAAGAAAAAAAGCATAAAAGTTCTCGAAAATTTAGCTAAAACAAACTTTAATCCGGCAAAAGAAGTACTACAGAAATACGGCTATAGTGTTCCAGATCCAGTGCCATGCTATGTCTGCGAAGACTTTTTTATCAGAAACATAGACCCCATTTTAAAAGAAATACTATCTTTGGTCAGTGACTACGAATTTAATACATTTCTAATAGGAGCGAGAATACCAAGAGATATAGCTAAACGAGAAGATGAAATTAAAATTACTTATGGGCTCGAAAATATAAGTGAAAGCTTCAAATCAGATTTGACCAGAGTCCTTGGAAAACGATTTCAAAAAGTAACAGGCAAAGTAGTCGATTATAAGAAACCAGACCTTATTATCATGGTCGATATACCTAACAATAAAATAAGTGTGCACTCTGCACCTATCTTCATTTATGGAAGATACCGAAAATATGTCAGAAATCTTCCTCAAAATAAGTGGCTTTGTCCACGTTGCCGGGGTAAGGGATGTGAAGAGTGCTCGTGGACAGGTAAAAAATATCCGACTTCTGTAGAGGAAATAATATCAGAGCCAATAATTAAGCTCTTTAAGGCTGAAAAAACAAAGTTTCATGGAGCAGGAAGAGAAGATATTGATGTACGAATGCTTGGCTCAGGACGCCCCTTTGTTGTAGAAATTTTAAATCCAAAAATAAGAACAATTGATCTTAAAAAAGTTCAAGAAGAAATAAATAAACATGGAAAAGGATTAGTAGACGTCTCTGACTTGAAGTATACTACACGTGATACTATCAAGAAGATCAAAGTATATTCCGAGTACACCATTAAAACGTATAGAGCTATAGTTTCAGTAAACCGCGACATTACTGAAGACGACCTCAAGAAAATTGAGGAGGTTTTCAATAACATAATAATTGAGCAGAGAACCCCCCTAAGAGTCCTTCACAGAAGAGCGGATAAATTACGCCGGAAGAAAGTATACAAGATTACCAGCAGAATACTGGGTAAGAGGAAACTAGAACTGACTATAATCTGTCAAGGAGGCCTCTATATCAAAGAGCTAATAAGTGGAGATAAGGGGAGAACTAGACCCAATATCTCTAATATCCTCGGAGCTCAAGCTGTCTGCGAAGAACTAGACGTAGTAGACATAGCAGAGCCGCCCATAAAGGGCTTTATGTGATCTGCCGTAGTAATTATAGTCTTCTTCTTGCCTCCCAAATAGATCTCAATGATATACGCTCTTCCACGCTTTCCGACAATAGTTCCAGTTAATCCCTGATAGCGCCTGTGAGGTGCAGTTCTTATGTAAGTAGGGTCTATATCTATACAGACCTTATCCCCTACTTTGTATTCAATCATGAGTCTACTTAGACCAGGTCTACCTCGAGCTCTAGGGTGTTTTCGAAGAAGTTTACGTCCTCTAGTTCTATAGCCTTTTGAATGCCGAGGCATAGCGAGACAAAAAACATATACGCGTAAATATAAGGTTTGTGCACATTCCTAATTTCGACTAAATACGTCCTTGACAAAAATTTGATGACAGCGAACTTTATGCTTATATTTTTGTGCATCCTTTATTTCACAGAATGAATCTCGACACTCTATGTCTTCTTGAAAACATAAAGAGACTTACTGCCATAATTTGTCTATCTGTAGCTTCTTTCCAAGATATTAAGACAAGAGAGGTAAGTGACAAAATATGGTTGCCTATAATACTTGTAGGTATTGCAGTAAATGCTGTAGAAAAAATTTGGACTAATGCAAGTATTCTTAGTCTATACTTGCTCTCCATAGCTATAACATTTCTTATAGCTTTAACTTTAGCATATTTTGGGCTAATGGGAGGCGCCGACGCAAAAGCCTATATATGTCTAAGTATTCTCGAAACACCTTCTGCACCTGCTAATATAGGCAAAATGTTCCCCGGCATAAGTATATTTATGAACTCCATTATTTTATCAATTTTCGCTATGATAATTATAGCTATAAACAATACAATACTATTATTTAAATCAAAATTATTCTATCCCAAAAATATTAGTATATTAAAGAAAATTATTTTATTTTTAAGTGCAACAATAGTTGATTTAAAAGAAGCGAAAAAGCATCCTCACAAATATTTCATTTTATCGTCGACACAAAATACTATTAAAATAAAAACAAATATTCATAATATAGATAAGTGCACTGAAATAATAGACATTCTCGAAAAGAAAGGTGTAGAAAAAGTATGGGTATCCCCTACACTGCCTTTTATTTTATTCATACTTATAGGCTATATGTTATACTTATTTATAGGCAATATTATTATATATGTTTTCGAAATTATATTTTAGTTTTTATAACATTAATGGTTTTCTCAATAACTTTTCTTGTAGACTCTTCCACTGTACGGCCCTGAGCCGCAGCACTTATTAATTCATCTATTGTTATCCAACCGTTTACCCATACATAAGCTATTAATGCTTCAATTATATCCTCTATTTTCATATTTTTAAAACTACTTTTATTTACAATTTTCTCTATTTGATCCTTGGATATGCTCTTCCTTAATATCTTATCGGCTACTTTTACTCCTTCAGGTTTTCCCAAAGATATACTTATACCAGCAGATACAACAAAGTTTAGTACAGCGTCACCAAGCTTAGCTAGTCCTTTGGACACTACTACTTTCATACTTCGATACAGCTTCCTTAAATCTGTCTCTTAATACTCTCATTAATTCTTCTATTTTATCACATGCTCTAATAACTGCTTCTCTAGGGCTCCCCTCTTTAGTCTTCACATAGACTATAGGCTTTCTAATGAGAGGATGTGGTATTTTATATGCGCTAAATTCTACCGCTGGGTCTTCAAGAAGAATGTTTACCAGTAAGTTGCAGAATGTATGATCCTCACCCTCTAAAATGAACTCTAGTTCATGTTCTGTCTCTCTTACTATTTTAAGTTTCACGCAACCATTAATTAAGAAGTATTATTTGAGTTTTTCTCACAGCTAGATTTTATAAGTGTTTTAATTTCTTCAATATTTCTAGTTAGTACAATTTTTTCGTCTTGATAGTCTATACATTTATTTTCCTCTAAAAATTTAATTGCTTCATCGACATTTTTATTCATTAGTAAAGCTACATATGTTATTGCCTTTCTAGCAGATGCAGTAGTATTCATTTTTGTTAATTTTTCATATATTTTTCCTAGTTTATTAAAAATTTCAATAGTTGTGCTTAGATCAGCATTTGTTTGGAGAAAACCTTTGGATACATTTACTTTATATCCTTTCAGTTTAAGTACTTCTAATGCCACATTTATCGGAATGCCTACTGATAGGTTTATTGACTTTAATATATTTCGCAGACTATATGCAAAGTATCCGCTGTAGTTTTTTCGCCTTTTATACTTTATTTCGGTAGCAATTCTTCTTAGTTCAATTGCAGCTGTCTTTACTGCTTCCTTATCGCCTTGCAGCGCAAAGTCTATAGTATTTAGTCTAGTTCTCACTATGACTACTACATTCCGTATTCTTCTATTTACTTCGTTTAAAATCTCCTCTAATTCGTCTCTGTCTTCAACCTTTATTGCTACTCTTTTTTCATACATAGTCTCGACACGCTATATTGATAGATAAAGTGAAGAAATTTTCTTGCGGTAGCTTGTCCTACATATGCTACAGAAGAGATAATTCCCACGCTTACAAAGCGGTTTTACACAATTAGGACACCAAGATAATACTACTCCGAATTCTCTTCCTCTTAATGTTAAGTGGAAGGGCGGCCCTTCGTCCGAAAGAACTCTGGCTCTTATTATATCACCTATTCTCAGAAGATCATGCATGTCTCTTACGGGTTCGCTTAAAGCGTAGCTTACGTGAATTATACCTGTAAAAGGTATCGGTAGTAGCCCTCTGCCCTCTACTTCATATATTCGTGCAAGAGCGTAGAGACTTCTCACATATGATACTTGAGCATATACAGCGTCCTTAGCTTTAGGTATTAATGGTCTTCGTGACGGAATTACTGACAGTACATGGTTCACTCTATCAGCATTGAGCACACCAAGTGCTGCTGCTCTCAGGAATCCGTTTTCCTCGTACACATATTCTCCCGCTGTATACTCCTCAATTACAGCCACTTTATCTCCTGGAGTAACTAGCTCTTTTTCAGTCACTAGTTTGTGAAATAACAATATGCAGATAAAGCTTTCGTAAATCTAGCGAATAAGAACTTAACTTTATATACTTCCTCAGAAAATTCTCACATGCGGGGGTGCCCGAGCCAGGACAAAGGGGCGGGACTCAGGACCCTAAAAAGGGCGAGACCTCCCGTGGCGCAGGCCTGCGTGGGTTCAAATCCCACCCCCCGCACTATTTCAATAGACCATGAGACATCTCCCTTACTTAAACAAAGACCTCGTGGCCTGTCTTTCGAAATGGTTTGGCTTAGGTCAGACCTTATGCATGCTTAAAGCTCTCTTATCTCCATCGTCTCGCTACTATATCAGAGTAAATACACTCAAGTCGACTAGAGATGAAGTCTTAGAGAGTCTGCTTAAAGAGGGAATAAAAGCCTTTAAAAGCAAAATACTACCAGAGGCTATATGCGTACCTATAAGAGGACCATTCAAAATAAGACTACATAAAAAGATAGTTGTAGTGGATAAATTTACTGCAGAAAGTGTGCTTTTAGGAGCTGACGTGTACATACCGGGCGTTCTTAAAGCGCACAACGTTAAAGAAGGAGATATAGTTTCCATAGTCTCTCCGGAAGGCTATCTCGTGGCTGAAGGAATAGCTCTGATGTCTTCAAAAGAAATGCGCGGAAAATCACATGGCATAGCTGTAAAGGTAACAAATTCAAAATATAGAGCTCCCAAAGTTAGAGAACTATATACATTTAAGAAAGGACTCATATACGATCAAAGCCTTCCTGCAATGATCACTTCTAGAGTTCTCGAACCAAAGCCGGGAGAATTAATAGTTGATATGTGTGCAGCTCCAGGAGGAAAAACTACTCATATCGCACAACTCACAGAAAACAAATCTAATATCATAGCTGTAGACAGATCGGAAAACAAAATTAAACGCTTAATTGAAAACTGTGAAAGACTAGGAGTAACATGCGTCAAGACTCTCGTCTACGACTCTCGATATCTTTCCAAAGAACTAGGGAAAAATGTAGCTGATAAAGTCCTATTAGATCCTCCCTGCACAGCATTAGGTGTTAGACCTAAAATATACGAAAATAAAAAGTGCAAGGATATATTAGCGACTGCTGCTTACCAAAGACAGTTACTAAAAGAAGCTACCAAGATAACTAGAAAAGGAGGAGTAATAGTATACTCTACGTGCACTCTTTCAGTAGAGGAGAATGAAATGAATATTCTTTACGCGATAAATAAACTTGGACTAAAACTACTTAAACAAAGTATCACAGTAGGTATGCCTTCATCATTAATTCTACCTGAGTTGCACTTAACATATGTTCAGAGATTTCTACCTCATATTCATGAAACACCAGGCTATTTTATAGCAAAGCTTCTTAAGCCTTAACATATTTACTTCTAAGCTTACTTCCACATATAGGGCAAAAATCTCCATTAGTATACGTTTTTCCACAAATACTGCAATAGTATATCTTTTTACGGCATTTATCTATTGGCTTATGGACAACACTACTGTAAGATATATTTAATTTACTTAAAATACTTTGAATTTTATAATCATCCGTATATACTATAACACTTATTCCTTCAGATATATATTTAATTGCTAGAGCTATTAAACTTATGTCTGTTTCTGATAAATCGCGTAAATATCCCATTTTTTTAGCTATTTTTATAGCTTTAGTTAAGTATTTTCTTTCAGGCTCGACTACGCTAATCTTTTTTCCTTCGAGCAAAGTAAGTAAAATATATCTAGCTACACTAGATTTAACTTCCTCTAATACTTTAGGAGTAGTAACTACTGTGTCTTTACAAAGAAGTGCAGTACCATGAATTATAGCTGAAGTATCAGCTACTATTATCTTCTTCACTATAACGCTCCCCCTTTAAGTCTGTATTCTAGCTTTTTGAAAGGATTATTTGTAAACCGAATAAATTCTACAGAGTAACTATCGGAGAGCTCTACTGATATTTTTTCTCGAGGCCGAACACTATAAGACCCGATGCCATCGTAAACTACTAACCCAGGTTGCTTAACTGAATAAAGAGTGATTTTTCTACTAGCACTAACAACAAGAGGTCTTGTCCAACTATTGTAGGAACATAAGGGACACAAAACAAGAGCCTTTATCTCGGGATCCAGTACAGGTCCACCTGCAGACAGAGAGTATGCAGTAGACCCTGTTGGAGTAGCTACTATGATTCCGTCTCCCCTATCTTCATAAACCAAATGTCCGTCAACAAGCACGCGGTACTTAAATACCTTAAATGGACGCTCTCCTGTAAATACTATTTCATTGAGAACAAGAAATGACGCTTTATTGCCTACTGTAACTTTAGCACGTGCTCTTTTATCTATGAAATAGTCCTTTTCAATAATTTTCTCGAGTGCCCACTCGATAAGTCTTTCATCAATTTCTGTCAAGAAACCTACGGTGCCTGCATTAATTCCCAGTACTGGCGGCACTTTCTTAAGAACACTTACTGTCTCTAATATTGTACCGTCTCCTCCTATACACATAATAAAATCAACGCTACTTAATTCTTCTTCATCACAATATTTAGCACACACCCGTAAGTGCTCGCATGCTCTTCTATATACAACATACTCAATACTCAGCTGCTCCAATATTTTAATAGCATTTAAAGCAACATGTACAGCTTTCTCATCGTCAGACACTACAATACCAGCTTTCATTATTCCCGAAAAGCCTTACTTAGTGAGTTTATTTAAGGTCTTCGGATATTTGAGCAGCACTTTAACTACAGTTTTAGCAACATAGTTTATTTAGTTTTCACTAAAATGTTTTCATCATTTCCGCCGTATAAGGTCTTTTAAGAACTTACCGTAACAAATATTTAAGACTCTTTTATGTACATAGTTAAGTAGTTATAGAGGTGGCATTATGTCTAAGCCCGTTGATGCAGGAAGCTTAAAAGTAGGATCGTTTATCGTAATAGACAACGAACCATGCAAAATAATGGAAATAGAGAAATCTAAACCAGGAAAACACGGCTCAGCAAAATGCAGAATAGTAGCAATAGGTCTCTTTGACAGAAATAAGCGAAGCATAGTCGTTCCAGCAGACTCTAAAGTAGAAGTACCTATTGTTACTAAAAAAACTGCACAAGTATTAGCACTACTACAAGACTCTGTCCAGTTAATGGATCTATCCACATATGAAGTATACGAAGTCCCATTACCAGAAGACGAAGATTTAAGAAAAAGACTAGCCCCTGGAATCGAAGTAGAAGTATGGGAAGTATTAGGTAGAAGAAAGATAATGAGAACAAAGTAACTTCTCTTAAAGTGATGATCCCCTCGAATCTGATAGATGAAGAAGATTATGAGTACTGATACTGAATACAGAAATATTCATCAAGACTAAATACGCGAGAACGAAGGCTTGGGAGGAGGAGCAACAAATATGTAGTATTTTTCTTCTCCTCTTATTTCTTCAAGTATCCTTTCTATGATAAGCTTTTTGGGATCAGGCAATTTAATTCTCTTCTTTATGTCCTCAAAGCTTGTAAAGGGAGATTTTTTACGTTCTTCTAAGATTTTCCATAATGTCTTCTTGCCTATTCCTCTTAAGAGCTCTAAACTGTGCATTTTTGTTGTTAAAGGCTGAGCCTTATTGAAAAACTCGACAAATCTTGCTTCCTGTTTAGTTACTATTTCTTCCACTATTCGAGGTAACTCATCACGCGCTAGGGGTGAGAGATCCTCGTAAGAAATTCTTCTTAATACTCTTTCAACTTTATCTCTTATCCCTTTACCTATGAAAATTCTTTCGCCCGCAGACAATATTACTCCTGGATATGGGGCAACTTCAAGTAAAGTAAAGCAGTTTTCTCCAATCACTTGAGCTACAGGGCCCCTATACCCCTTGTATCTCTTTAGAGGAGTCGGAATATAGTCTAACACATATGCATATTCTTCATAACATTTTCTTGTGAAAAACATTCTATTCACCGATACTCATTTATAGTAGACAGCATTTTCTCCAAATCTTCGGGTAAGAATACTTTGGTTGTCTCCTTAGCTAGAATGGCTCTAAGTTCATCTACTGTTCTAGGCATAATGTTTACTATTTGTACTGCCGAAAATTCGGATACTCCATACTTCTTAGTTAGTTTTTCTAGAAGCTCTACTGCTTTTTCTTCATCTATTTTACTAAACTTCTTTAAATAGTCTAAAACTTTTTCTTGTAACTGAGATAAACCATATTTTTCCTTAACTTCCTCTACTATTTTAGCAGCTTGAGGTAAGGCAATCATTCTTTGCGATAGTATTTTCATATCTTAGTTTTTAATGGATAGAGCCTTTTTATCTTTTTCGTTGAAACTCGAGACCATCCGAACAGAAAACATTTTAGTCAGCTGAATTTCTCCTAGTAGTAGATACTTCATGACCTTAGAGAAAACCATACTTAAGTACGCACTTATTAATGCCATAAAGTATGGAGGCACCGCCTCACTGAAAGCAGTTATAGGCAAAGTACTCGCTGAAAATCCATCACTAAGAAAAAATATTAAAGAGGTAATAAAAGAAGCCGAAAAAATAGTAAATGAAGTCAACAAGATGAGTCTAGAGAAACAGCAAGAACTTCTTAAGAAAATGTTTCCTGAAGCAATAGTTGAAGAAAAGAAAGAAGTCAAAAAAGGTCTGCCGCCTCTACCTAATGCTGACAAGTATAGAGAGATTAGAACAAGGTTCGCACCAAATCCAGACTTTGTGTTGACGCTAGGTAATGCAAGGCCAGCAATATTAAGCTATGAGTATGCTCGATTATATAAAGGTAAATTCATATTAAGGTTTGAGGACACCGACCCTCGAACAAAAAGACCTTTACCAGAAGCATACGATTTGATAAAGGAGGACTTAAAATGGCTTAAAATTAAATGGGATGAAGAATATATTCAATCGCTTAGAATGAAAATATACTACTATTACGCTAAGAAGCTTCTCGAAAAAGGTTATGCATACATATGTACATGTTCTCCTGAAAAAATAAGAGAATACAGAACTAAAGGAATCCGCTGCACATGTGCCGAAAAAGCTCCTGAAGACCAACTAGAGTTATGGGATAAAATGCTTGACGGATCTTTCGAGGAAGGACAAGCTGTTCTAAGAATAAAGACTGACCCCAAATATCCTGATCCTTCAGTAAGAGACTGGATTGCATTTAGGGTAATTGATACAAGTAAATATCCCCACCCAATAGTGGGAGACAAGTATATTGTATGGCCTACATACAATTTTGCTTGCGCCATAGATGATCACGAAATGAAAATAACGCATATATTAAGAGCAAAAGAGCATATATCTAACACAATAAAGCAGAAGTTTTTATACGAGCATCTTAAATGGAAATACCCGGAAGCAATACATTTTGGTAGATTGAAACTTGAAGGATTTATCTTAAGCAAGTCGAAAATACGTGCTGGAATAGAAAAGGGATTGTACATAGGTCCTGATGACATTAGGTTAGGAACATTAATGGCTCTACGTAAAAGAGGATTCCTTCCAGAAAGTATATGGGACTTAATACTTGAAGTGGGTGTAAAATCTTCCGAAGCAACTATAAGCTTCATAAATCTCTGTGCTTTAAATAGAAAATATCTCGAGCCTATAGCTAACAGGTACATGTTTGTATATGATCCGATACTTCTCGAGATACCCTCTGATAAAGACTTAGTGGCTAAGCTAAACTATCATCCATCATTTCCAGAAAGAGGTACCAGAGAAATAGTTTTAAAATCAGTGGAAGGCAAAGTAAGAGTATATATTTGTAGAAACGATGCAATTAAGAACTTGGGTAAGCCTTTAAGACTAATAGGGCTAATCAACATTAGCTTATCTCGCGTGGAGGAAAATGTAGCTGAAGGAAATATAATCGGAGAAGATGTTAAAGAAGTAAAGGACCTTGGCGGTGAAATTATTCAGTGGGTGCCAGCAGATAATTATATTAAAGCCGAAGTAATGAGAGTTCAAGGAAATAGTATTGTAGTAGAAGAAGGACTTGCTGATCCTGGTGTAAAATTGCTTTCAGTTAACGACAGAATACAGTTTATCAGGTACGGGTTTGTAAAACTAGATAGTGCTAGCGAAAATAAATATAAATTTATATACATTCACGACTAGCTCTGCTTCCTAAGCGAAAAAGGTTTTCCTTCAAAAACTATTTCTTCGGGCAGTTTATCCTTATACTTATTGAGGAACGCTAAGTCCTCTTTCTCTTTTCTCAAGTCGTCCGGCAGTAAAATTGCTATCTCGTCGATTATAGGATACCATCTTCCACAGTTTTTACAGAAGAGAACTCCTTCCTTAACTTCATACTTTACACACTTTTCACACGGCATATTTTTATCTTCACCTATATCTCTCCCTAAGTAACCGCAGTAAAGCTCGCAGAGAGGCTTTTCTTCCTCCAAAGTTCTTTCAGGATATTCAGTCCTCTCTATTACTATTAGCTGCAACGGAAAATGTTTACACATAGGACACGCTAACTTGTCCACTAATCTGTATTTCACGAGTATTTTACTTGCTCCTATAACATAAGGTTTTCCACAGATAAACCACGTCCTTCAGCTGAGATAACCTTTATAGCGTAGAATGTATTCTGCCTAAAGAACACTAAATACATACACTGCTGGGTGACCTTATGAAACTTTTAGAAAAAGAACTAAAAAATCTTCTTCGAAAACATCCTGCCTTAGTCGAAGTACTTGTACATGCACAAAAATTAAGAGAATTTAGACTTCCTGATTTAGCCAAATCATGCGGTGGAGTAAAAACTCCCATAATCAGACGTTATATTAGACCTTTCATGAAAATGAATATAATTTACAGGAAGGAAGAAGGAGTGTATTGCTTTAATGATCTTTTTGACTCAGTAATATCCAATATATTAAACCAATTAAATATTATTTTACATACTGAAAAATTCTTACTAATGGAAGATAAAAGATATTATATTCTCTTAATTAATAAAAGAAAAGGAATCTATGTTAAAAGGCTTGATAAAAAAGTAATAGAAGCAATTCAAAGAAACTCGCAGACACTACCCCGTGAATTTTCTTTAAAAGATCTCTATACTAAACTAAATATGCCAAAGCCTTTAGCTTCACTTGCATTAAAGATAATGTGTTTAATTAACATTATAGAGAAGAAAAAAGTAAACAATAGAATAGTGTACTCATTTAAGTGATTATCTCATATACTAGTTGACCCATTTCACCATCAAAGCGCTTTCTAACAAGTCCCTTTTTCTCTAAGGAAATAATGGCCCTATATAGCTCTGCTGGAGAAATTTTTCTTCTCTTCGACCAGACATAAATTTCATCTTTACTGACTTTTCCTCTTTGCCGAATATAGTTATATATTAAACTCTCATAGCCCTGTTCATCCACTTTTACCTCCTTTAATTCAGTATCTTTTTTGACCTCTTTTACTGCAGTTACCCGCTTACTTTCTTCTTCCTTTTTACTTTCTACAAACTGAAAAAGTGTCACAGAAGGTACTTCTTCCTCTCTTTTTCTTCTTTTTCTCGGCATAAGCAACTATTCTTTTATCATCAAAAAGAGGTATTTATTATTGACTATGATAAACTAAATTTCAATATTGGGGCAGAAAAACTTATTTCACACAAAAGTAAGGGAGATAGTGGGCCGGTGGTGTAGCCTGGAGGCATGCCGCCCTCGCGAGCCTCTTCCCCAGAACTGCGCGGGCCAAGAGAGGCGGAGGACCCGGGTTCAAATCCCGGCCGGTCCACTACTACTATTCTCTAGAGTACATTTATCAAATCATTTTTTACTAAAAACACAATATTTTGAGTCCTTTAGATTATGTGTTTACTAAGGTATTTCTTTATGAAACAATTATTACATGAAAAATATACTACAGAATATTAGCTGATAATATTTCAGTATATCAGATAAAATAGCTTAGCATATTTTAACTATTTATAAGCCGAATAAGTCCCCGTGAGTAGAAGAAATCTTGGTGTAAAGAAAATACCAATCCAATGTAGGATTCCGGTAGACCTAGATAGAAGATTTCGCCTAAAAATAGCAGAAAAATACGGCGTAAGAAGAGGCGCTCTTGAAAAGGCTTTAACAGAAGCCATTATGTTATGGCTTAAGGTTCAAGAAGAGGGTGGTAGACAATGAGATGCAAATCACTTATTTCTATAATAGCTGCATTAATCTTAGTAGCTCCTGTAATAGCTAGTTTAGCTCAAGTCTATGCCAGTCCTAGCACTACGACTTTCTACATTGAGATAGAGTATATCCTCAAGAGCCGTACACAAGTAAGCATTATACTTGCACCGAATGAAGTAAGAGAAATAATAGCTCCTCCTGAACCCGAGGGCTATAAGCTAGAGTACATGATAGTAACCACTTCGCAGAAATATATACCCAAATACCTCGCTATAATGAACTACGATAAGGAGATACTAGAAGGAGACAAACTTTCGGCAGTAATTTCACTCAGCGGAAAAATTAAAATAGTGAACTCGGCTTCCAAGAACTTCACTACAACAATAGTAGTTGAAGCAATATACGCAAAGAGAACATGGATACCGATAACTCCTGAGACTAAAGAAATATCATTTAATGTAACTAAACCAGAGGATCCTCTCTTTACGCTGAAAAACTTAACCATAAGAGTAACTATAGACAACTACGCCCCCTACAGAGTATCCGACGTCATAGGTCCTGAAGGAACTTCTCTCATAGCGCTGGAATCTGCAAACAAGATCTCTGCATCGGCATTTAGCGTAGATCTAAAACACGTTGTGCTCGACTTTAGCTCAAGAGACCTTAGAGAAGGAACATACACTATAAAGCTGCTGTACTTTGAAAACGCAGAGCTCCCTTCAGCATTCATTGTTAGAAATGAGAAGTTCATTAAAGATTCTGTACCGCCACAGTCTCAGAAGAGCTTTACTGAGAGACAGCAGACAACAGCGAGACATTTAGGTTATGTAATAGTTCTCTACTCTGTAATCCCGAAACCAAGCTATACTAAAGCTGAAGTAAAAGTGATATCAGACTTAGTGGACCTAGTATTTAACCGGGCACAAGAAATAGTTACTTACGGAGCATCATACCTTGTTCCACCTCTCAGATTCAAGTTCTGGGTTAAAGCGTTCGTAGTATTCGGAGAAAAATTCACAGTAGTAAATGGACTCAAAGAACCACTAAATGTCCTGTACATGCCTATAACAATAAAGCCTACAGGCAAGTGGACTCCTAAAGAAGTAATCGCAGAAGTCAGCAGCGAAGCCATTGAAGGCGCCGAGTATGCCTACCTAGTAGTACAGCTCCCACCCAACGCTAGAATAAGAGATGCAGTCTCGCCCTCCGGTATAACATTCTCAAAGTACGTCAGCAGCCAGATCGCCTGGGGTTCTACTAACAGAAGTGTAAGCGTCTCTTCAAGAGAACTGTACATTCAAGTAAAGTCTAAGAACATTATGGAAGTAGGCTCCTACAGAATTTACGTAGACTGGCTCCCAATAAACTTGAAAGTCGTCGACTATAAGGGCAATCCTATTCCAGGAGCCAAAGTAACAATAAAAAGCGGCGCAATGATACTCAAAGGTGAAACTTCAGAATCAGGGCAAGTGAAATTAACCCCCTATGTCCCTGGAACTTACGAATTAACAGTATACTTCAAAGGAAAGCTAGTAAACAAAACAATAATTCCAGCATTTTACGAAAAAACATTCACAGTAAAGTGCTCAGTATACGACTTAAAAGTAACAGTAGTAGGTGCCAGAGGCCAAAGCCTAAGTGGAGCTATAGTACTGCTAGTCGATAGCTCAACTAACACAGAACTCTACAGCCTAGTGACAGATGACACAGGCACTTGTGTGTTCAAACAAATACCAGCAGGAGAATATACACTAATAGCTAGATATAAACGTGTATCTTCATCGATAAAAATAACTGTAGACAAACCTCTCGAAAAGAAAATTCAGCTAGATGTATTCATAGATACTCCACTACTAAATCTAACACTAACAACTAAAGAAACAATAGGCGTAGCATTAGCACTGATTACTCTGGCAGGACTAATTAAAATCGCAAGCTCCCGCCTAGTCAAGAAAAAGAGTAAAGATAACGAAATAGAGGAGTCGATAGAAGAGGAAAAAGAACAATAAATATTTAAATAAATTTTGTAGAAAATTTATTAATAAACGTTTTCTTTATCCTTAAAGAATAATTAAGCTTTTATACTAGCTAGGAGACCCTTTCTTGAGATGTCTATAACTATTTTACAGAGAGAACTTAAAGAAGTAGAGCTCAAGGATACTCTATTCGATAAATACTTAGATTTCATGAAAGAAGTTTTCGAAACTAGATTTAAAAACTACCTTGAATACACAATTAAATCAACATACAATATGTCTCCCTGCCTTTTAGTAAAAATTTCACAACCACCTGGCGCTTCTACTGAAGTACTAATACTTGCAGCAAAAAATCCTAAATACAGCATCAGCGGTCTACATGCACGTCATGAGATATTAAATGAAATATCGCAAATAATCGAGCTATACACCTACTTTTTCATAGAGACAGAAGGTTTCGGTCATGTGTATTTTATATACGTACCAGGTCAGCCGATAATTCCCTTAAGACAATTAACAAGAAAACATAAGATAGTAGAGAGACTGTTCTTTGAAAATATGATTTACTTATTTGTATTCTCTATGTTAATATCAGTAGGAATTTATTTACTATTATCAGCATTCATACCATTAGAATATTTACCTATTGCAATAATATTATCTCAAACTCCCCTCATTATTTTTGCGCCACAAATAATAGAAGCACTTACCGACTGGGTAATAACCAGAGATTTCCCCTTGGTAGTAATTGTAGATATTTCTTTACCATTCAATGAATATGATAACTTTGTAAAAAATATATTTAATAAATACAAATATGAAATAAAAAGAGAAATCTATAACGTAATATCAAAAAACTTCACATCAGAAGAAAATAGCCAGAAAATAGCTAGTATACTAGAAAAGTATGGAGCATCAGTAGACCCACTTCATATTAAGATCAGGATAACTGACTTATATTCACTAGTTACCACTGTATTTGAAAAATACAATCTCAAGGTGCCGAAAATAATACTGTCGAATATAATAATTCCGAACGCCGCTGCTAGTGGAGTACTAAGCTCTAATTCAGTTCTTTTAATTACATCAGGTTTACTAGTAAAACTCAACGATGAGGAGATAATGGCCGTAATAGGTCATGAAGCTAGCCACATGAAAAATAAAGACCCGCTCATATTCTACTTGTTAAGCTCAGTAGAGTACTTGACTAGAGTGTATATTTTGACATATATTCTCTTCCCACTACTACTTAAACTAGGTGTATTCTTTGAGCTAGTTTACCTATACATATCTTTAACAGCCTTATTCTTTGTAGCAAAATTCTTAGAAACAAGAGCCGACATAGAGTCAGCTGTTGTTCTCGGAAAAGGCTCTGCCCTCGCTGCAGCTCTTAAGAAAATAGGCTTGCGTAGACTTTTAAGAGAAATCAAAGTATATGGAAGAACTAGAAGCTGGCTACTATGGGACCCACATCCACCTATAGCTTTCAGAATAACGCTACTCGAAAAAATTAATCAGCTTCAAGTAAAGAATCCGTGGATTTTCTCAATAAAATACTGCCTAAAAGATTTTATCAAATCACTAACAGTATAGCTTCCTCAACGAAACATTAATATTATAGTATTTAAAAGTAGATAGTGACTCGCCGCGATGATTTAGGGCCCAAGCTATGATCTAATGAATAGTGTTTGTAATGAGCGGCGAATCACGGTGAAAACATGCCTAAAGCGAGAAGATCTAAGAGAAGACCTCCTAAAAGGAAAGTAAAGAAGAAAAAGAAGTCTTCGGGCTTCTCATCAAAACACATAATCATTATAGGCGCGATTTTATACATAGTACCCTTAATAGCTAGCCTACTTAATCAGAACTTTTCAGAAGAAGTATTTCTGAGAAAAATGTTAGAGACTTTAGCCTCATTGGCCTTATTTATATCAATATACATGGCGCTCAAAGTAGAGATCAGTAAACATTACAGAAAACTTATAGAGTCAAAGCTTCTCTTAAGTAAAGCTCCAGCAGTTACTGCTGTTGCTGAACAAGTTGTAGAAACTCCTACAGCAAGGCCTACGACGACTGTAGCTGCAACCAAGTCAGAAGCTCCAGTAACTATAACTCCTTCAATTAGTAGAGAAGAAAGAGAAGAGGTCCCCCTAGCTTCTAAGAAAACATGCCCCTATTGTGGAGGAGATCTCCCTCTAGGAGATATTCACATATTCTGTCCTCACTGTGGAAGAAAACTTAGAGATTAATGATTTTCACTTTCTTTGAGCTCCCTTCCTATCTTCACACCTTTACGCAAAGCTGCAATGTTTAGGTCTACATACTCCTTTTTAACTAAGTCTTCGAGAGCCCTTCGTAATGCCTCCTCTGAAACAACCCCTGTATACCCTGCAAAAACTCCCAGAGAAACCACGTTCATTACTATCGGGCTTCCTATGCTCAGTGCTACTTCATACGCTGGTATTGCTATTGTTTTTATATTTTTATAGTATTTTCTTACATATGTTTTATCTATAAATACTATACCATTCTTTTTGACTTTCTTAATGTATCTATCGTATGCTTTTTGAAAAAGCATTATAGCGTAGTCGGCTTCCACTACACCTACCAGTGATATCTCAGTATCACTTATGATTATCTCGGACCTAGACTCTCCTCCTCTCGCCTCAGCACCGTAAGACTCTACCTGGACAACATACTTATCCATATATATGCAGGCAGCTCTTGCTAACAAGTGTCCTGCAAACTGTATTCCCTGTCCTCCCCTACCACCTATAATTATTTGAATCATGTTCTCAGAGCCCTCTCTCTATACTTTATTAATCTATCCATATACCCCTCTTCATCTTTATTAACAAAAACTCCACACACTATTTTATCAGCAGATATTTCAGCTTCTTCTGGAGGAACTTTTTTAACGACAGAAATTTTTCTCAATAGCTTTATCATATTTGGTGCACCTCCAAGCTTATTTAGTCTGCCATAGATCGTTGGACAGATAGATACTACTTCAATAAATCTGAACCCTCTTTTCTTAAGACACTCCTTTATTGAAAGAGTTAACTGTATGGGATGAGCTACAGTCCATCGAGCAACATAATTTGCTCCGGCTGCGGCAACAAGTTTAACCGCATTAAATGGTCTCTCAATAATATTCCCATAGGGCGTTGTTGTAGTATAGGCACCCAATGGCGACGTCGGGGCCACTTGTCCTCCAGTCATTCCATAAATCTGGTTATTAACCATTATCACTAACAGATCCATGTTTCTCCGCGCTGCATGTATTAAGTGATTCCCTCCTATCGCTAGTATATCGCCGTCTCCTCCTACAACAATTACTTCAAGATCAGGCTTGGCTAATTTGACACCTGTAGCAAAAGGTATAGCTCTTCCATGCAGAACATGTGCATTATCTGTATAGAGATACGTAGCCATGCGTCCAGCGCACCCTATTCCTGTAACTAACACAACTTTATCCGGGTCTACTTTAGCTCGCTTTAAAGCCCTAGCTATAGCCCCTAGCACTATGCCATTTCCACAGCCCGGACACCATATCGTAGGAAATGCCTCTATTCTTAAATACTCGTCAAGAGGATGTTTCATATTCTCTCCCTTATAAGATTGATAATATCTCGAGGGGTAGGGGGTTCATAAGATAACCACGGTATTAATTCGACATTTTCAGAAAATCTAGTGACCTCTTTGTAAACTTGTCCATAATTCATTTCAATCACGAATATTTTCTTCGAAACCTTGCTAGCTACTTCTCTCAGTTCTTTATCTGGAAACGGCCATATTGTTATTGGTCTAAAAAGACCTATTTTGAGGCCCTTCTCTCTGAGTTCTAGAACTGCCGCCTTGCATATTCTTGCCATAAATCCTTCAGAAACAATTAAATAGTCTAAGCTTCCTTCACAAAACGCTATATCCCATTTTACAATCTTATCTCTATTCTTCCTTATTTTATCGCAAAGTCTCTTTACAAGCGCGCCGTGAACATCAGACTTGTTGTCTGCCGGCAGTCCCCACTCATCATGAGCACTAGTTTCGCACCGAGTTCTCCATCCTTCGCCAAAGCAGGCCATAGGCGGAACAAGAGTTTCTGGATCAGGCTCATAAGGCTTAAACCTTTTCCTTGATTCTTCGTCAGGAACTCCGCTAGGCTTTTTTCTATTAACTATTTTTATCTGATCTTTTGGAGGAATAACTAGTTTTTCTCTCATATGACCTACAACTGCATCTAAGAGAAAAAAAACAGGCACTCGATACATTTCAGCCAAGTTGAAAGCATCTATGGTCAAGAAGTATGTTTCCTGAACACTCCAGGGGTAAAGCGCTATTATTTCATAGTCTCCGCTACTAAGCCACTTTACTTGCTGAAGATCCCCTTGCCATGGCCTTGTAGCTGCACCTGTCGCGGGCCCAGCTCTCTGCACATCAACTATTACACAAGGAGTTTCAGTCATAGCTGCAAAGCCTATAGCTTCAGCCATAAGACATATGCCGGGCCCCGATGTAGCTGTCATAGCTTTAAGGCCCGCCCAGGACGCTCCTATTATAGCCATAATAGATCCTAGTTCGTCTTCAAACTGTATGAAAACTCCACCTACTTTAGGGAGCTCTCTAGCCATATATTCAGCTATTTCTGTACTAGGTGTTATTGGGTAGCTAGCGAAAAAACGGCACCCTGCATCAATTGCTGCCATTGCGCAGGCATAGTCTCCATGTACAAACTCAACGCGCCCTGACATAATATCCTCCATTCGCCTAAGACTGTCTTTATACCTTATTCAAAGGTTTTAAATCTAGCCTTGACTACTTCTTTGCTTTATTTTTACTTACATTAAGGTTTCTTTTACCAATACTATGTTTTCACTCTACCTTCTTTACAAAAATAGCGAAATCTGGACAGTGATATTCACAGTTCCTACAACCTATACATCTATCCTCAGCAACAACTATAGGATATCTGTAGCCATACCTATTTATTTCATTGCCCATCTTTAGCACTTGACGCGGACAAACCTCTATACATATTCCACATTCCTTACATCTATCCGCTATTACATGCACTTCAAATTTCATAGTGGTTCTTTTCCTCTTTTCACTGATAAATAGCTTCCTTATTTTTCTAAAAAGCTCTTATAACTACTTTCTGACTCTAAGACTAAGTACACTATATAACCGATTAAAACTCCCATCATTAGAGAGTAAAATATCTTTGTGTAGTCTATTTCAATAGGCATAGGTACTCCTTCATACGTGACACTTACCTTTGTACCGTCTTCGGGTGCAATAATTAGGAATATATTTGGATCCATTTCTATGGCTCTCCCATAGACTATTAGCCGCTCATTAATATTTATTCCAGCACTTTCTACACAATCCTGAGGCCTATTACCTGCATGGATCACTATGTCTACAGGAACCCATCCAACAGAGTCTAAATAGACCATAACGAATGCGTGTGGTCCTAAGTTTCTATATTCGACAGACAGAACAGGAGTTCTCTCCGACACCTTTAGACCTTCTTCATAAACATAGCTAAAACAAATATATGCAGGGATATGTTTTGCTCTAAGCATAGCTACAAGTAGAGCTGAGATATCTCCGCAGCTTCCATAACCTCTTTCTAGGGTTGCTGCTGGAGGAGTAATACCGTATGAGGAATTAGAATACTTGATTTTATTTAAAATTAATTCAATGCAATGTAATAAAATCTCTTTATCATCACCATATACTTTCTCTATTAACTGAACTACTTTACTAAAGTTACCTTTTTTGTAGAAATTATTTAGTTTAGTAAATTTACTCGAAGGAAGAGGATACTGAAAGCCATTGCTTAGTCCGCGGACTTCTCTCTTAAATCCGGGAAAAACAAACCTATATGCAGTAACTTCCTGAAAAACAGTCACATTAAGTTTTTCTCCAGGCTTAAGTCGAAAAAGCGGAACCTCTATTATCTTGTTTCCATCGACCTCTTTTATACTATATTTTTGTAAAGCTTTACCATTAACTACTACCTTAATTTTCTCTACCTTCTGCCATCCTTCGATTGTAGGAATTAAATAGAAATTCAAGATATTTGAAGGTGTTATGAATAAATCTCTATTAGATATATTTTCTATAACACATTCAGTTATTAAACAATACTTTCTCACTGTAATTAGGCTTAAAATAGTATCTACGTTAAGTAAAGCCACGAACAATAAAGATACAATAATTGCAATTGAGTGGCTCCTTTTCATCGACCACTCTATTCGACCTTCCTTAGATTATTAAAATTTACTACGAAACCTCAGACTTTTCCGCGTAAATAGAATACCATGTCTTCCAGCGTATTTTTTCGAAGAAAACTTTTTGTACATCTTACTAAAGCAAATGTAGGGGACTTATGTCCATATTAGATAAAATTAAACCTCTCACTCCAGGTCAAGAAAAACTACTCAATGCACTGAAGAGTAAAGACTGTGATATTGTCGGAGTATTTGGTCCCACAGGAACAGGAAAAAGCTTACTAAGCTGTGCTTACGGAATTTCAGCAATAATGAACAACGAGTACGAGCGATTCGTCATAGCTAGACCAGTAGTAGATATAACTACAGGAAAAGAATACACTTCAGTAGAACTGGGAGACCTCTTCTACTCTATGGCAGGAGAGTACTTAAGAGACATACTAACAGGATGGATCTCTGACGAGGAATTAAACAAACTTAAAGAAAACGGAAAAATCGTAATAGTAGACCCCCACTTCCTGAGAGGAAGAACGTTTGATAATACCATAATACTGCTCGACGACGTACAATCTGTAGTACCGGAAGTAGTCTGTGAAATAATAATGCGTATTGGCAGAAATTCTAAACTAATCATTGCCGGAGATCCTATTCTTCAAAAAGACCCCTCAATAGAAAAAGACTCAGCAACACTCTCAAGAGAACTGCTTCTAGGTGAAGAAAAAGCCATAGTCATAGACTTAGGTCTCAAGGACATCGTAAGGCCCGGCGCCAGAAAAGGTGTACGCCTAGCATTGGAGATGAGAATGAGAAAAAGACCACTAAGCGACTCAGAAAGAAAAATCTTAGACTCTATTAAAGTTCACGCACCCGACGCAGATGTAATAACAGTAGTAGAATTTAAGGAAGAAAAAGAAAAATTCGAAATAAAGGCAGAAAACGTTCCAGAAGCACTTGTTGTAGTAAAAGAGGAATACCTCGGAAGAGTTGTTGGAAAAGGAGGCGAAAGAATTCAAGCAGTAGAAGAAGACGTAGGACTCAAAATAAGGTGTATCGAGCTAACTTTAGATCTAAGAAATCTTATAACGGCAATTCACCCAGTACCATGGATAGGTAAACACATAGTAGACGCAGATTTTGCTGGCTCAGAGCTACAAGTACTTGTTCGCCAGAGAGCATTTGGAGCATTCATAGGTCTAAGAGGCTCTAATATAAGATTCGTAGACAGCGTTATGAAAAAACTAATGAAAATAGGGGTTAGAGCCCTCGAAGCAGAAGAACCTAAAAAGCCGAAGAAACGAAGCAAATAATAGCACAGCAATATGCAGCGAGAAAAACTCGACCTACTAGTTCAATACTATAAGAAATACTTATTTTCTCTTCCAAACTGGAAAATCCTTTTAATCATACGCCCTATTCCTTTAATAATACTTATTTACATTTTTAATTCATTTATACCGCTATTTCTTCTCCTATACGATATTCTACATAAAATTATAGATAATCTATCAAAGACGAAAATATTTAATAAACGTAGATTGCTGGGATTAGGCATATTTGCTTCTATCTTTTCTCTATTAGCTACATTAATTGAATATTTATTTTTCTCAAAAATAAGCATTTACTCAATGATAATATCATATGTAATACCATTTATAATCATAAGTATAGGATTATACAATGTCATTCTTTCATTTATATACATTATATTAGCTTTTATGCTAAATGCATTTCTTTCTAGCTTACCTTATGGCACAAGCTACGCTCATACCATAGCTTTTCGATGCTTTGTTCTAGCCGTAGTTGTGTCTGCTGCATATTGTTTGCTTAAGTCAAATGCACAGCTTTTTAAATTAGGAAAGAAATTTTTCAATTACTGGCTTACAGGAAATTCAGAAGTATTTGAACAAGAATTATTAAAATTAAGTAAATTATCAGAAATAATAATATATAACATAATCTTTACATCAAATGAAAATAAGGTAAAGTGCGTCATTACAATCCCATATGTACATCCAGGGCCTTTTAGGAACATTGGAAGTAGTTCACTGCCATACTTGCTGATCGACAGTATATCCAGTAAGCTTTCCTGTCCGGTAATAGTTTTACACGGAGCATGCGACCACACATTGGATCTAGTCTCTAGGAGAGAAGCCGAAGAAATGGCCAAAAATCTTTCAGAGCATTTACTTTCAGAATCAAGTACCGAGATACTGTTAAGTCACTTTGCTTCACTATCAAACAATGGTATAGTGCTTTACTATACATCTATTATAGATTCTTCGCAGAAAAAGAATTTCAGTAAAAACATTGTCTTTGTAGAAGATAACAGCGGATTAATTGACGATATTCCTCATTCACTGCAATCAAGTCTCTCTGAAAAAGCTCTGCTCATAGACTGCCACAGCTCATTTAGTGAAAAGACAAGTTCCCAAGATATTAATTCTGTTCTGCTCAAAGCATTGACTCGTGTACTTGAAGAAAGACTTAAACCGAGCGAGACTCTCTCTGTCGGATCATCTTCAATAAGGTCTCCTGAAATATTTTATTTAACTAAAGGAGAGATATGCGAAGGAGGCCTTAGCGCATTAGTACTAGACTATGGAACCGAGAAAATACTAATAGTAGTTTACGATTCAAACAATATTGTACTTTCAGTTCGAAAAAAGCTGCAAGAGCATCTACGGGAAAAATACGGCTTTAGTAAGGTTATAATATGCTCAACAGACACACATAGATATACTGGACACATAAAGGGTAGAGGCTACAGTCCTCTTGGAGAAAAAACAGATCTGAATACTATAATTAGTTTAACAGAAAAAGCTGTAGAAGACGCTTTAGGTAATATTACTCGTGTCAAAGCGAAACTAAGTGTTTTTTCTAAAGAATGTAGAGTGCTCGGAGAGAAAGTATATGAAGTTTCTTCTTATACAGCACGGGCCGTAAAAATAACTATACTTTTACTGTTTACACTCTTTGTTCTAGCTCTCATTTAGCTTCAAACCAGCGCTTTAACCACTCCCACTCTTCATCAACTACCTTCTGGAGCTCAGCTATATCTTCTTGAGTCAGATGCGAGAACCTTCCCTGCGCTCTGATGTAAAGTTCTACTGGCTTTCTTTTGCTTTTATCGATGAGCGCTTTGCTTGGCCCGGTTAGCCGGAACTCCCCATCTTCAATTTCATATAAAATCCACATTCCTGTCTCAACTGCCAGTCTACTGATTTCTATTGTTTTACTGGAATCAAATCTCCATCCAGGAGGGCAGGGAGCTAGCAGATGAATATACTTAAATCCTTTCTTTCTGGCCGCCTTTCTCAGCTTCATAATATAGTCGTGAGGATACGCCAGAGAAGCCGTAGCAACATAAGGTATTTTATGCATAGCTACTATAAGAGGTACATCTTTCTTCTTCTCACGTTTTCCTGTAGGTGTAGTTGTTGTCCAGGCCATGTATGGTGTAGCTCCTGACCTCTGTATTCCTGTATTCATGTAGGCCTCATTATCGTAACATACATAGATAATGTTATGTCCTCTCTCAGCTGCACCTGATAACCCTTGCAAACCTATATCTGCTGTTCCTCCGTCCCCGGCCCAGACCACAATATTTACATCTTTTACTCCCTTGAGCTCCAAAGCCTCAGCTATTCCCGACGCAGTGGCCGCTGACGCGGCAAAGGCTATGTTTATCAAAGGAACCTTTATGGCAGTCTTCGGGTAAGCTCCTTGAATTATGCTTGAACATGATGCCGGAATAACCAAGACTGTTCTAGGCCCTAGTGCCTTAAGTAGTAGTCTTAGTCCAAGAGCTGCCGGACATCCGGGGCAGGCCGGAGTTCCCGGCAAGAAGTACTCTTCCTTAGGAACAGTCTTAAATAGAGGGTGACTCATAGTACTCACCTACAGCTTTCTTAATATACTCCACATTTACACCATACCAAAGATACTCAGGGATCTCCCCGCTTTCAACTATTTTCAATGCTTTTTCAAACATTTTAATAATATCTACATAGCTTATATCTCTTCCCCCTATTCCAGCAACAATATCAACTACAGGAACATCTCTTAGAAGTGCTTTTATTTCAACTCCCATAACTCCTCCTCTGCCTAGCGAAATATTTCGGTCAATAACACATACAATTTTTCTTGAACTTAACTTCTCTTTGAGCTCGCTTGCTGGAAACGGTCTGATAACTCTCAAGCGGAGTAAGCCTACTCGATATCCCTTTTCTCTAAGCAGGTCTACAGCGTACTTCGCATCGCCTGAGATCGCACCCATAGTCACTATTACTGCTTCGGCATCACTACACCTATATTCCTCGAAGAGTCCTCCGTACTTTCTTCCAAATAGTTTACCGTACTCTTCATCAGCTTCTTTAATAACTTCTTTTGCCTTAGACATAGAGTAGTCTATGAGATATCTGAACTCCATATACTTGTCTGGATAACATAGACTTCCATGAGTAAACGGTTTATCGAAATTTATGACATAGGGAATGGGTCTTCTGTCTGGAAGATACTCTGCAATATCTTTTTCAGTCAGCACGTTTACAGGCTCTGCTGTATGAGATGTCTGGAAAGCATCCCAGCTGACCATTACCGGTAAGAGAACTCTTTCGTCTTCAGCAACTCTATAGGCCTGAATTATAGAGTCAAAGACTTCTTGAGCATTTTCACAGAAGAAAATTATCCATCCTATATCTCTCAAAGAAAGCATATCGCAGTGATCGGACCATATGCTCCACGGCGGAGCCATTGCTCGCGTAACTACTCCCATGACTATAGGTAAGCGCGCTCCTGCAGCCCACCAGAGCATTTCGCTCATATAGATAAGGCCGTGAGCTGACGTCGCTGTAAATACTCTAGCTCCGGCCATAGCTGCTCCAATACAGGCGGCCATGGCGCTGTGCTCTGATTCAACTCTAATAAACTTCGCTTTCATTTCTCCTTTTTCAATGAACTCAGAAAGTTTTTCTACAACTTGCGTCTGCGGTGTTATCGGATACGCTGAAACTACTTCTACTCGAGCTGCTTTAGCAGCATAAGCTGCCGCATAATTTCCAGTTAAAACCATTTTCATACTCTCACTCCTCTACCATCCTTATAGCCTTAACAGGACATTCATTAGCACATATACCGCATCCTTTACAATAATCGTAGTTTATAGTAGGGTACCCCTTCTCGTCAACAGTTATGGCTGCCTCGGGACAGTAAAGCCAACACAAGAGACATTTCTTACATCTGTTTTTATCAATAATCGGCTTAAAAACTCTCCAAAATCCTGTTAATCCAGCTGATCCCTCATTAGGCCGAGATATAGGAGTTAACAACTCATGCTCAATTTTTCTCCTAGAAGTCATCTCATCCACCTCACATTACGGTATCCTTCTCTAAACACCTCAATATTTATTTCAGCTTTTTTTCCACCCCACTTGTCTTCAATACTTTCCTCATATTTCTCCGGAGGTATTTTCTCAAAAATCTTAGCAAAAGCTCCTAGCATAGCAGTATTCGTAAGCGGTATTCCAGCTAAAACTAACCCATGCTTCAAGACAATTCCCGTAGCATCAACAAAAGCTACTTTACTCCATTCCAGGCCCTTGAGCTCTTCTTCAGTAGCATTAACCACAAGAATACTATTTTCCTTCAAGCCCCCAAACACTTTTTCTCTATGTTCCTTTAACTTCAACAGTTTCGAGTCTAAGACAATTACATAATCTGGAGTTTTTATCATAGACTTTAGCAGTATAGGCTTATCTGATATCCTATTAAAGGCAAATACGTGTGCTCCTCTCCTTTCAGCCCCAAAAAATGGTATTGACACAGCGTAAAGTCCGTTTTTTACGGCAGCTGAAGCCAGGAGCTCTGCTGAAGTAACAGCACCTTGTCCTCCTCTTCCATGCCATCGAACTTCTTTATAAAACACCACAATGATATATTACTCAACTTAAGTAAATTAAGCTTTTTAATCCTAGCAAATACAATTCAAAAAGAGAAAAAATCATTCTAATCTCTCAACAAACTAGAATTTTTTCATGACAATTACTATTGACCTGGCGCTTCTCTTTCATTTATTTAAATATCGACTGCTGTATGTAAAATTTCTACTTAACAATCTTTACACAAGCATTAAAAACTATCAAAACGGAAAATACATGTGAAAAATCTTCCTCTAATTAAAGTCGAGCCCCCTGGACCAAAAGCCTTGGAGATCATTAAAGAAGACGAAAAATATCTCATGCAGTCATTCGTTAGATACTATCCCCTAGTTGTAGCAGAAGCTAAGGGAGCTGTCATAAAGGACGTCGATGGAAATGAGTATATAGACTTCAACTCAGGAATCGCAGTAATGAGCATAGGTCACTGTCACCCTAAAGTAGTCGAAGCAATAAAAAGACAGGCCGAAAAGCTTCTCCATTACAGCCTAACAGACTTCTACTATGAAGAACCAGTAAAACTAGCTAAAAAGTTAGTCAAAATAACACCCGGCACTTTCGATAAAAAGGTATTTTTCTGTAACAGCGGAGCAGAAAGCATTGAAGGAGCCCTAAAAATAGCTAGAGGATACTTTAAAGGCGCACGCCCCTATATTCTAGCCTACATAGGCTCTTTCCACGGAAGAACTTTAGGCGCGCTGTCACTTACTTCAAGCAAACCTGTTCAAAGGAAATACTTCTCTCCGTTAATTCCGTGCGTTGAGCATATTCCATACCCCTACTGCTATAGATGCCCGTGGAAGCAAACTTTTCCCGACTGCAACTACTGGTGCGTAGACTTCATAGAAGAGTGGTATTTCAATAAGTACATTTCCCCTGAAGAAATAGCGGCAATAGTCTTTGAACCTATTTTAGGAGAAGGAGGATACATAGTCCCGCCACCAGAGTACTGGAAGAGAATAAAAAAACTCTGTGACAAATACGGAATTTTAATGATAGATGACGAAGTACAGGCCGGCATGTGCCGAACAGGAAAATGGTTCGCCATAGAACACTGGAATATAGTACCTGACATAATATGTGTAGCCAAAGCAATAGCCTCAGGCCTCCCTCTAGGAGCAATAATAGGAAAGAAAGAAGTAATGTCGCTTCCTAAAGGCTCTCACGCGACAACTTTCGGAGGAAATCCTGTAGCATGTGCAACAGCGAACGCCGTAATAGAGGTTATAGAAGAAGAGAACCTCTTGGCTCGTGCAGAAAAGTTAGGAGAAAAAACACTGAAATTCTTCAACGACCTAAAAGAAGAGTGTAAAATAATAGGCGATGTCAGAGGAAAAGGCTTAATGATAGGCGTAGAACTCGTAAAGAACCGCGAAACCAAAGAACCAGCTAAAAAAGAACTTCAAGAAATACTAACAGAGTGCTTTAAGAAAGGAGTCTTAGTAATAGGAGCTGGAGTATCTACATTAAGACTAGCCCCCCCTCTAAGCATTCCTGAAGATCTTCTTGAAAAAGGTTTAGAAATAATAGCCGACATATTAAAGAAATACAGTTAACATGATTATAATTTTATAAATTTCTCCCACGATATTTTTCTCGATGTCTTCTCTTCCAACACCTCAGTATATTAGATCCTTGAGGAAAAAAGCCGGCCTAACTCAAAAAGAAGTAGCCAGACGTGCTGGTGTAAGTCAATCTCTTATAGCGCGAATAGAGGCAGGAACTGTAGACCCTCGTCTTTCGACACTAAGGAAAATTTTAGCTGTTCTTGAAGAGGCACTAGAAAAACTGCCAAAAGCTAGAGATGTAATGAAATCTCCCGTAATAACAGTAAACGAAGACGATCCCGTGAAAAAAGCTGCAAAAATCATGTGGGATAATGGAATTTCTCAAATACCAGTACTGGACAAACACGGGCGAGTTATCGGAACAATATTTGAAGACAATATAATAAATTCGCTATTATCAAACAAAGAATCCACTCTATTTAAACCAGTTAAAGAGATAATGGGGCCTGTTCTTCCTATTGTGCCTCCCAGTGAAACAGTAGATAATGTTACACAATTACTCGCAAAAGGAGTCCCTGCAGTCCTAGTAATGGACGGAGACAAACTTTTAGGAATAATAACAAAAAGCGATATCATCGCATACCAGATAGAAGAACGGAAAATCAGTCAACAGAAATCTCAACAGTCTTAACTCTATACCTCATATCAAATTTTCCTCCAGCTCTATCAAGAAGCCCCGCCTTATAAAATCGAAGTAAATAAGTAGCTATAGTATTCAACGAAACATCCACTCCAGCCTTACGCAAAACCTCCTGCAAATCACGTGAAGAAAACCATATACCGCTACCAAAGTTCTCTAAAATCGCATCCCATATAACTTCCTTAAGCCGACCCCTACTTCCCCCTTTACACCTCAAAAATCCTTCATTTATACAGCTCTCAGACTCCTGGCCTCCAGAAGACATTATCTTAAGAAGCTCGAGAACCTGAAGTACCCTCCTCTCAGAAATCTCTCTACCCTCAAGCGTAATAACGATCTTCTCCCCTGAAGGCAGCGTATCTTCTATTTTTATCTTAGGCATTTCCACTTCTACACCCTTCTTCAAAATATATAACGGTAGCGCTTAGAGTTGAGAAATAACATAATTTGAAGAAATGGATTAAAATTGTAGAAACAGCTTATTCAAGAAAAATTCATTTGATATTTATAAAAAGAGAAAAAACTACAACGATATATTCACTTTTCATAAAATCTTTGCTTAAAACAATTCTCCAGTGGAAACAAAGGGGTCTACAAGAATTCTACAGTAGTAACATCTACATCATTTTACGGTAGATAAAGACATCAACAGTAGAAAATACAGTGTCTACAAGTAGAATTTAGCGAAGAAGAAGCTCGTTACGACCTTTGTTGGCCTCAACCATTATTCTAAGAAATAGCTCACAGAGATCCCTGTCCTTACCGAACGTCTTCCTAAATCCAACAAAAGCTAGCGCAAAGATCACTTGAAAACGCTTTACGCTCGGATCTACTTGGTATAATAGCGTTTTCTCCAGCTCGAGAATATCTCTGCTCATATTCTTTTTCACCAAAAACTTGTACTTAAATATTAGACTCTAGGCTTTTTTCTCCACAAGAACCCTAGTCCCCCTTCGCTTCTACTGGAGAAAAAGCTAATTCAAAAATTTTGGAGAAACAAAATAGACCGCTATATCAAAAACTTTTGTATGAAAATTTTTATATTTTGTTTTTTCTTTTAAATGGGAGAATATAATTATTTTATAATAAATAAATGTAATTAAAAAAAATATTTTTCCAGTGGAAATAAAGGGGTGTGTGGGACAGAGGAATAGATTTATTTTAATAGAAGTCCAGAAATGAATAGGCGATGATAGGGAACACGGGTTCTGATTCGTGATGAAAGAGGCCATGTTGAGCTCAGAGGCTAAAGATATTAATGGGGGATAGGAAAGTGAATTGTATTGTCGTGATGAAGATGGGGAAGAGATGAGCTGTGATTGAACCATCTCACGCTGACTATTCGGGTGATAATCTTAAATACGATGACAATAATTAGGATACAGCTAAGCTGCTGAAATGAGGTGACTATGTGAGACGAGGAATTAGAGTCAAGGGCGTTGCTGTATTTGAGGTAGATAAAGATCACAGTGTAGTACTGTTAGAACTGCAGTCAATTGGTTTAAATACTGTTGTTAGAAGAAAAAGCAATTTAATTAGAGTTGCATTGAACGCTGTTGCTGAAATAGAGAGGTATATTAAAAGTAGGTCGGATGACATAGGTAGGAGAAAAGAGTATATTATGGTTGTTGGGCGTAAGAGGAGACAGTATTTGGTTTGTATAATGTATATGAGTCTTAAAGCTCCGTGGAGAGTAAAATATGTGACTCTTGTGTCGTATGTGCCAGGTATTCTTAAGAGAATGTCTATTAGGCTAGAAAATATGGGATGGAGCCGTATTCTTCTCTTCGAATATGCGAAGCGTTTTCTTACGCGGAAATACTATTAGTTTTCTTAGATACCTCCCGTAGATGTTTTCCTATAATTTCCATTATTTCAAATATCCCTCTGACATTTTTAGTGAATTTAGGTCCTCTTATTAGCATGTGTGTTAGTGTTATGTACCAAGTTACTTCTGTCGGATTTTCATAGAATTTTGCTTCTGCTCTTAGTAGATACTCCTTTGAGGTCACAAAGGGGAGTAGTTCTTCGTGAACGGATTTAAGAAGTATTGTGAGTTCTGAAGGTTTGATATCCATTATAAGTTTTTTGAGTTCAGGGTCATTGTTCAGTCTAGTAATTAGGTTATCGCTTATAACCATGGAGGGGACCATTTCCTTTAGAGTGTTGAGTTCTTCGCGTGAATTGAAGAACGCGTTACGCCTAAAGAGTCCACTATACTTTAAGTAGCATTCGAGACCTTTGAGAGATCTATACAGATTTGCATCTTCTTCGCTTTTTACTGAGGGAACTATGCGCACTACACCTAAGAAGGACTGCTTTACGTCGAATGAAAATGATATTGGCTGTGATCTTATAAATACCTCGTCGAGGGGTGAGTCTTTGAGTTTCACGTATGCAAGGCCTCCTTTGACCTTTTTTTCAGCTATTTTTTCTTCGATTGCTCTTAAAATTAAATTCATGTCTACCCCTATAATCACGTAAAGATAATTGAGTATAACGAAATATATTTTTTCCAAAGCAGAGTCAAGTAAACCGGCACTATGATTAGTCGCTCCGAAAATGTGTTGACTAAAGGTAAGCTAGTTCTGGAAATTGAAAAAGATGGATTTATTATAAAAAATATTGATTTGAAAGTTTATCCAATATACTTTTTTAGTGGACGAATATTTATTGAAAATATTATTAGAAAAACATACTGTCTAAAGGCTGTGTGTCGTGCAGAAATGGATGAAACAATAGCCCATATTGTATTAAGGTTATTTAATAATTGTGTAAACTTACAGTTTTATTACTATTCCGTAGATGAAGTATATGTAGTTGAGAATTTTCTCCCGCTTTTCGTTATAAACATACCACTTGAAGATATAGAAATAATAATTCAGGGTAAAAAGCAGCCTCAGAATCTTTATGAATATAAATACTGTACTAGAAGCTTTAGCTTAAGAAACAAGGAAAATGAAGTAACTTTCTACTTAAGTAATTTAGTAAATGGTTTAAAGGAAGTAGACTATGATTTTTACAAAGTAAAGGTTTTTCCTGTAGAAACCATTATTCGAGGACTTAAATCTGAAAAAACTATTATAGAGTTTACAACACATAGTATAGATAAGTTGAGCAATGCATATTTTTCAGTAAGTATCTTTATAGGAGAGAATGTACTTGATTTTTCTCCATTAATGAGATACATTAGAATTGATGATGGAAAAATATATAAAATTATTGAGAATAGCGAGAAATATTTCTTGAAAAGAATAAATGAATATGATTTAGTTAATTTTGTCCGTGAAGCTGTATATAGTTACATGTATTCTTGTGGAAGTGGGTTTCTCCCCGACTATATCAAAGACGTTATTTTTTCTTCAAGTAGAAAAATTAATTTTAGACAAGGAAAGTCTATTGATGAAATTTTTGCACTTATAGGATTAGATCTGTTAAATAAAAAAACTATTCGTGATGAGGGAAGAGAGGTTTATCGGAGGCTGTTAACTAAATTATCTGAGAACAAAAAGTGCCGTAAAATAGATTCTCTGTATGCAAAAATACTTGCTGATTATCTAGAAGGGCAGGAAGCAGCATGTGACTTGGGTAATATTGATGAGTATTTATCTTGCTTTGATATTTTTTCGCTATTGAGGATAATTAAAATGACGGGTCAGATAGATTCTGATAAGGCGGCGAGAATATTTTACGAATATCTACGTAGCGATGTAGTGAGGGCGGAGGCAGCGGGCCTTGAGGAAATTACTTTGCTCTGCGGGTATCCTCTGCTCCTTTTCTCTGAGGAAGCTTTGCCGATTTTTACTGGAGTGAGAGAAAGTAAAATTCAATTTAAAATATGGGCTGCTAGAGGAAGCCCTAGACTTTACTTGAGAAGTGTGGTTCCCTTAAATATTAGTATCGAAAGTAGAGGAAGAAAAATGGATTTAGAGGGTAAGAACTTATCTGTAGTTCTTGATATGAATAAAAATGATTTTAAGAATATTTTATTAAGTATTAGAAGAGATTAAAAGTTTTACGATTATTCTTTCTCTCCACTTCTTGTATTCGTACAGTATGATATATATTAGAACTACCAGGGCTATTACCAGGACAATTAGGCCTATGAATTCTAAGAGTGATAGTGCTAGCATATCTTGTTTTCTCGGATAGCAGATAAAAGGATAGCTATGCTATTTTGAGGCTATTATCCCAGTAATTTCGCTAATGTATGCTGCTCTTCTAAATCCTGCAGCTCTTAACCTGTTGAGAATACCTTTGATTATTTTATAGCCTATTTTTTCAAAAGGCTGGCCAGTGTAGTGGAATAGTTTTCCTTTAGGTTTTAGAAGCGTGTATAGTTTTTTGTAGAATTCAAGGCTATATAGTTCTCCTGCGAGGCTGATTCTTGGAGGGTCATGTACTATGTAGTTGAAGGAGAAGGGCCTTAAGTATTCGACTACTTCAGAGGCGTCTCCCAGGAGAATTGTTATTCTATGGTCTGATAGTTTCCAGGACCACGGATTTAGTTCAGCTAGCTTCAATATGTTCTCGTCTTTTTCAATTGAAATTACTTCTTTAGCGCCTCGCATTAGTGAGTGAATAGCGGTATAGCCTAGTCCTGTACATATGTCTAGAACTACTGCTCCTGGCCTAATTTTGAGAAATTTTATTTTCAAGTACGAGTCTTTCCAAGGAGTAGTATCCTTTACTCGATGCATGTGTATGCCATCTATCTCTACTGTAGGAGCAGTCTGTGGTGAAATAGCACGTAACTTATAGAAATGTTGCCCTGAAAAAAACGCTAGCTTAATTAGCTCTCCTGAAGGGGAAACTGCGTAAACACAACTTTTGTCTATTCTAATGGATTTTAAATAATTTAAATCTATTTTATATTTGCCTAAAGTTGCTGTACTGTTTGAGTATTCTACTTTACATGAATTGAGACCTAAATTACATGAAATCTTTTCAGGTCTATTGTAGATAATTGATATTAGCGTTTCGCCATCTAAAATTAGGTTATTGGTTTGCGGTCTAAAAATATACGTTAACATTTATTTTAAGTTAATTTTTCTTCTAGAAAACCGCGTCTAGTGAACTTAAGGACTCTATCTGGGTAAACTATTATTCCTTTATCCGTTATTTCGAATGGGTGGCGGCGCATACTGTGACTTGTGCCTCTCATTTTCCACACTATTAGGCTTCTCTTGAGTTCTCCTTCTATCTCGTCTAAATCTAGTCTTATAATACCGTCTGCAGCGTGCTCTACTCCAGGGCCTCCGAAACCTCTCTCAGTAACTGAGACCTGTGATACTAGTATTGATGTACATCCGAGGCCTGAGAGAACACGTTTTAATTGCATTACAACGCCTCTAGCTACGGCGGGCTTAGTAATGTAGAGTGTTGTAACGGAGTCTATTACGACTCTTTTTGCTCCTAAGTCTTTTACAGCCTGTCTCAGAACATCTGTTAGAAGGGATACATCGTCAGGATCTCTCACAACATAGCGTTCTCTTTTTGCTGCTTCACCTATTCCTCCTGTGAAAGCATCAACTATAGCGAAGAGGCCCTCGTTTTCATATCTTCGAACATCCCATCCAAATTGACTCATGTTAATTCTTATTTGTACAGGATGCTCCTCTAACGCCACTAAAATTCCGGGCTCGCCGCTCATTAAACCATAATACAAGAACTGCTGGCCGAAGATACTTTTACCTGTACCAGGTCCACCTGAAAGCAGCACTACATTTCTTTCAGGAAATCCTCCGTGCAGTATTTCATCTAGTCCTGGAATACCCGATTTAACTCTTCTAACGGGCACAGTAGTAAGATTTACTAGGTTTATTTAAGCTTATCTTAATGTTAGACCAAATTTATTAGTTTCCGAGGAATTATTGCTTAGCGTGACTATGACATACGAAGAATTAGTGGCAAAAATATCTTGTGAAAGTATATTTGACAAGCAGGTCTTAGTGTCTAAAGACTGGCTCGGACACGATATTTTGGCCGGAGTAATCGAGGCAGGAGAAGATCGACCAAATATATTAATCACTGCTGGAGTCCATGGAGACGAGCCTGCCGGAGTACTAGCTGCTATAAAGGCTGCTGAGGCCCTACCTGTTTCAGCAAATCTCTACGTACTTTTCTGTAGAGACCCTGTAGGCTATAGTCCGCTTGAGCACGTCTTTTCCGAAATGTTTGAGGAGAAAATACAGATAGCCGATTACAACGACTTAAATACACTTTGTAAAAATTACGGAGAAATAATAGAGCTAGAAGAGCTGACAATAGGAATTTTTAGAAATATATGCTTAGTCTACAAGCCGGGCTTTGAGAAGACCACCAGCATAATGATAGCGAAAAGCCTTAGTAACATATTAAATACCAGTGAAGATCTTCGAGAAAAATTGGATAGAATGAGAGTTTTAGTTCCCTCCCTTAGCCGTAAATCAGAAAAACTTGAAATAGTTTCACGAGCGTTTTATGTAATGGATGGCAAGGTCATAGATTATGACTGTTTAAGCAAGGAAATAGATTTACCTGAAAACATAGCTTTAAGAGATTTCATTGATAGTATAAAGCCTAGCCTTATTATTGACCTACATGAGGGAGAACATCAGGGGTTCTGTGTTATAGTGCCTGAGGGGGCATTAGAAGAGTGTAAAGATATAATAGATGCAGTACGCAAGCAAGTAGAGGCCCACGGTATGGGGTGTACGCCGCCTGAAGGTCTAAAGAACTGTGAGGTAGACTACGACCTAGAAATAGAACGAGTACTTGGACCGGGGACGGGAATAGCGAGGCTCGACGAGAGGCTAGTAGGCTACGCCAACAGGCACGGTATATCTCTTTTCTTCTCGAGCGAAAGAAAGAGAGACTTTAAGGAGAGAGTCGAGACACATATAATAGCAGTTCACTCTGCTGTACATATGTACGCGACTCTCTACGGACTGTAGCTTCTATATTTTTGAACACAAATTGAGGCTAGAGGGCAGGGGCCTTTGATACTCACACATGTTCTCTTAAAGCACCACTGTTCAGAAACATAAGAAAGGTAATAGGCTTTATGAATATTATTATAAAGTATAGATGAAAGTAAATTGATTACACTGTCGTAGACTCTTCCTTTAACCTTATAAGCCGAAATAAGTTTTGATGAAAAAACACCGCACATAATAAGAGGTTTGACGATGCTCCAGTCTACAGGTAAAAATGAGTAATGAGACCTAATTATGCCAGTTATATTGCAGGACAGAAACAGGAAGAAATCTGCAGAATACCTACTTAAGCCAGGTAAAGTTTCCAAACAAAGGAGAAGAGTCGATTGATTAAAAATTTTGCGATTATACATATAAAGTAGTCTTCCCAGGTTACTCAGTTTTTCCTGGATTTGGGAAGAACACTTGAAGAGAATATACTCTGCAAGCTTATATGTAAAGGAAGTTAATGGAATGCATTCAAATTCTTTAAATTCCTTAATAAAATTCTTAAATAAAATAATTGATTTTGTATTCTTGAGAACAAGCGATCTATAGATATCATAACTGAAAAGCACATCGAAAATAGCTTCAGAGAGAACTGAGTCAGTGTGCTCTATAAGGGGTTTAAAATCGAGTCTTTTCATTAAGTTTGAAAAAACATTGAAAATATCTACATCTCCTCTAAAATTAGAAAAGGTGGAGAGAACGAATATTCGCATTAAAGTCTCTTTTTTGCTCTTTGGAAAAAGTATATAGTTATGTATGAGTAAATTTTTTAGTTTGCTTTCGATAATAGGATAGTTGTTAATTATTATTTTCTTTAGTTCAAGTAGTTTAGAATAATAACTATTTAAACTTGATGTAAGATGTTTATAAGTATTTAGAACACTGTATTTTGATAATATAAAGAGTATAAGCGACGTTAAAGCAGGGCTAGAAATTTTCTGTTTCACTCCCCAGCCACCATTTGGTAGCTGTTTGTCGCGCAGTATTTCTAGTCCTTTTCTAGCATAATCTGGGTTTAAAAGTCCTAGTCCTAAGTAGGCAAGTGCTGTAAGAGGAGATGGGTCGAGTGTAGGCAGGAGGGACTTAAGACCTTTAGCTGCAAGAAGTGCAGATTCGCCAAGAGAGTCCTTAAAGAGTATTATTGCCAATGAAGATATCAGCACCGAGGGCCGGTCTTGAGAATACCACAAACCATTAGAGGTTTGGGCCGCTTTAAGAGCTTCAATGAAGTTCTCATAGGTCTTGCATCCAGCTAATTTAAGAGCATATGCTGCCAAGAGGCTTGAGTATAGACTTGACGTCGTGTAGTCGCGGGGATTAATAAAGTCTTCCACAGCTGAAAGCTGAGTAGGGTTTTCTTTCCAGAATCCGTACGACGAAATACTCTCCTTTAAATACTTAATTATTCTGTTAGATGCTTCAGGCAGCGTCCTCATTACTAAAAGGGCTTTCGCAGATGCTAAAGGGCTTTCAGAGTAAAGTACATTCCAGCCGGCAGGAAATGCTCCACTAGCTAACTGCAGCGATGCGAGGTCCTTTATGAGCGATTTAAGCGAGGATTCTGCGACAAGCTTTGTGTGGCTTAAGGCAAACAACTTGTAGTAAGGGTCTAGTGAAAATATATATTGTATGGTTTTAGTGAACGTAGTCACACTAGAACGTGAATTTGCTGGAGTCCTTATATAAAGTTTATCTAGTGCGGCGACTATGTGTAGTGAGAACTATGGATATTGCTGTAGTACACGACGCTCCGCTCCCGCCTCATGCTTGCAGGAGGCTTTTAGATGCAATAAAGCGAAGAGGACATAGGGGAATTTATGTTTCTCTCAGAAGAATAGGCGCATGGATAGGCGGGGGCCCGAGGTTTATTGTAGGAAATAGGTCTTTTTTACCTAATGCTGTACTTTTACGGTCTTTTGGTCTCTCAATAAGCGTTGAGCAGTTTTTAGCTAGAATAGGCTTCTTTATGCATATGGAGCTGTATGGAATAAAGGTAGTTAATTCTACGCAGGCTCTATTCATTACTCGAAATAAGTACCTCACTTTAGCTATACTAGAGAAAGAGGGACTACCTGTTCCAAGGACTTTTATTTCAGAAAACTTAGGGTCAGCGCTTACTGCTGTAAAAGGACTAGGAGAGGTAGTAGTTAAGCCCATAATGGGCTCCAGGGGCTACGGATCTGTGAAAGTAAGCGACCCTGATGTGGCTTTTGAAGTCATGAAGACTCTCCTAGAGTTTAGAAAGCCGCTCTATGTTCAAGAGTACCTCGAGAAGCCGGGAAGAGATATAAGGGCGTTTGTAGTTGGAGGAGAGGTTGTTGCATCAATGTATAGGTATGCTGCACCAGGCTCTTGGAAGACGAATATAGCTCAAGGGGGACGAGGTGAAAAGTGTACGCTGCCACCCGAGTATAGAGAAATAGCCGTTAAGGCAGCTGAGTGCCTTAAACTAGGCTACGCCGGCGTAGACATAGTAGAGACGAAAGAGGGGCCGGTAATAGTAGAAGTTAACGGGAGTCCAGATTTCGAGGAACTCTGTAAAGTTACAGGAGTCGACGTACCTTTAGCTATCGTCAAGTATGTTGAAGAAGAAGTAAAGAGGTGATAGAAATGACTGGATACTGGAGGATTAAATGTCAAGAGTGCGGTGAAGAGAAAGAGCTTAGAGTAGGCTATGATATAAGGGATTTTAAACAGCTCTACCTTTACTGTAAGAAGTGCGGTAAGAACACATTCCACATTATATTAGAGTATGTGCGCGAAGAATAAAGTCAGAGCGTGGGTTTCTAATCACCTATCATCACTTAAGACCCTCATCACTCTGTAGTAGAGAGGTCTCGCCGAGGCTTATATTGTTACCGGAGAAGTACTCAGTGAGCGTACGCGCTTAAGAAGCAGCTCTAGCGACTGAAGGTTAGTCATTAAGGAGTCTATTCTGTCTAGTTTTTCTTTAAGATAGCTGAGTTTTACTTGTGTGTCTGCACGAGTTCCGCACAGCATGACTTTTATGTATTCTTCCTCGTATTCCCTTACAAGCTTTAATCTGTACCCTCTAAGTACTTGATAGAGCTCCTTAGTGTAAGGCAGAAGTTTTAGCGCTTGCTCGGTGAGCTGAGCCATTTTCCTATCGAGATCTGCTAGCATTTTCTGAGCAAAAGTTTCGCTTATTTCGTTTCTCGCGTACTTAACGCAGATTTTGGCTTTGGCGTCTATTATTCTCTTCATTTCTTCTTCTAGAGATTTTATTTCAGTGATAATTTTTGATAACTCTGCTTCTGTGTACGATATGTCTTGAGAAATATTTTCTTGAGGAGCAGGCGTTAGAGAAGGCTTAGGTTTATTTTCGCGTCGAGTTTTCTTGGGTACTAAGATAAAGCCTTTCTTCGGGTTAACCTCTATTTTTTCTGCAGAGTAAGTTTTTCTAGCACCACTCTCGAGTACTACTACAATTGATTTTGCTCTTTTAGTGTGTTTGTCTACAGATATTTTCACAATAAAGCCAAGTACTTTCCCAGAGGTATCATAGAGCTTTAGCCCCTTTTTGGAGAATTTTCTAACAAGAGACTTTAGTTCTCCTTTAGTTACCTCGTTAAGAGGCTTATTCTTCACGCTGAGCTTATGGAGTAAAATCTATTAAAGATATTAAGCAGAAAGGCGTTTATTATTTGTAATATTTTCTGAGTGTTATTCGGGTGATGTTAAGGCGTAATCACAGTTGAAAAATAGAGGGCATAGGTCACAAGCAGGCTTGTGTTTACAGAACTTTAGTCCAACAAGCTTCAGTGTATAAAGGGCTGTGGGGTCATCAGGGAAAAGAACTTTTGCAATAGTCTGAAACTCCCTGTATCTGTTTGAAGCGTACCTAGGGTTACTCGGCAGCTTAGATACTATACCTACCCTAATTGCAGGTCTAGCTACATGTGGGTCTATAGGTACGTGTAGCGAGCTTAGGGAAGCTTCGTCTTTAAATAGTACTTTAGTCAAGTAATATAAGAAGAGGTTTGTTATACGCTGATCTATTCCAGGCAGGGCCAGCAGACTTAATCTCAGTACGTCGATGTGCGATCTGTTTCCTGAGCACTTAGTTTTAAGTAGAAGTCCTATGATAAGTGTTTTTTTCTTTATTTCAAAGTAATTGTATATAGTAGATAAATCGTCTAGAATCTTTTTACTCAGAGCATCGGCTAATGACTGAATATTAGAAAGCATGGAGCCCTTTGAATAAAGAACCTCGGAGATAACGGAAATAGCCTTTGACAAGGCTATTTTCTTAAAGTCACTTAGCCGGGACATCCACCTGAGAGTATCAAGTGCAGTCTCTATTTCCTCAGCACACGTATAGTTGACGAAGTCTTCTTCAGGATCTCCCATAACGTCGACTAGTGATGAGTACTCTTTCACTATACGTGAAGTAGTTAACCTCAAGTAAGGGGCAAGAGAGTCTATTATAGAGAAAATGAACGTAGGTAAAATAGACTTAAAGAAGCCTCTTTTCTCTGAGATACCTACCTTAGATAGCCGCTTAGAGAAATACTCGACAGCAGCATCGTCTAGACTACGAATCTCAGCAATAAGGGAGTCGAAATAACCTTCCCTCGCCAGAAGCTTGACTCTACCCAAGTACTCTACAGTTCTCAGAGACATAGAGCTAACAACCTTTCTCTTATGCGAAGACTTTTATAACTTTAATTCTATTCCCTTGCTAGTGATGAAGTCCTGCGGGCCTGAAAAATGATGACAATCTTCGACGCTGACCTTACTTGAGCTCAGAAAAGACCCTTCAATCACCGATCGGTGCGCGAAAATTTCATCACAGCTACAGTTTCTAAAAACCTAACACCTATAAAAGCGTTTCAGAGAGAGCGTTAAGTTTAAAGATTGCCCTCAGTATATTGCGTAGAAATTTATGTCAAGCGGCGCAGACATGTTTCAAGAGTGGTTTGCATGGATAATAGCAGTGATGCTCTTCGCCTACCTGAGTAGAGAGCTGGAAATATGGAAGATAATAAAGGAAATAGAAATGTACCTAGGAATCTTGAAAAAAGTTTCTGATAAAGCAATACTTACAGCAGTAAACGCATTCAAGGAAGTAGCTGCCAAAAGCGGAAGTACAGTCGACATAAAGGCTCTCGAAGACAGAGTCAAGGAGCTTATAGAGTCAGTTATAATTGAGCCTGAGAGCCGAGACCCCTACGGTGTAGTAGATAAGCTTAAGCACATAGTTCTCGTCGCAGACGAAAACATGACATCCGAAGTTCTCCGCTTAGTCCCAAAGGCCGATTTGGTAGATGTAGAAAGACTTAAAAGTCTAGTGAGTGCAGCACATACTTTAAGATACATCTACAAGTATATAGACCACTACTATAGGCTAGGAAAGAGGTTCAAGAGCCTCTGGCTACTCCTGCAGCTACAGTCACAACTTCCGTTTATTCATGAAGAAATAAAGGCGCTAGAAAGTGGACTAAAAGCCTTAAACAATAACATACCCATAGGAGACAGCGTAGGCCCGCTCGTGGCAGCAAAGTTCGCCATGCTAGCTGATACAATGAGTCCTCCTATAGAAATAGCTAAAGAAACACTCCTTATAGAGACAACACTTAATGGAAGAAAAGTTTTAGTGATTAAAGCCAAAGGGCCTATGAGCTCAACAGGCAGGCTTGACGATGCTGTCGAAAATGTCATCGCTAAATACGGCAAAGTATCTCTTCTGATATTCGTTGACGCTGCAGCAAAATTCGAGGGAGAAAAATCTGGAACAGTAGTCGAGGGAGTAGGAGTGGCTATCGGCGGCTTAGGAATCGAGAAGTTTAACATAGAGAAAATAGCGGCCCGCTCCAATCTTCCTATATATTCAATTCTCATAAAAATGTCGAGTGCGGAAGCCCTCTCGGTAATGACAAAGGACATTCTCCAGGGAGTAAAGCGGGCAGTAGACAGAGTAAAGCACATAGTGCTAGAGAGATGTAGCGCCGGAAGCACAGTACTGTTAATAGGAGTCGGAAATACCGTGGGGGTACTTCCCTAGCTAGCGAGGGAAAATAAATAAACACATACCTTTTATCTCACATGTGTCTTCAGAGGAACTTAAAAAGCTTAAACAGCAGCGAATATTCATCTCAACACTACTTCTCCTTTTCTCCATAGCAATGATAGCTCTCGCCTTCAGCACTCTCAGCGAAAAACAGCTAGGGCAGAAAATAGGGCTCACGTTTCTGGCAATTTCCGGAGCCATGGCCTTCTTCGCCATATACTCCCTCTACAGGTCTCTAAAAATCAAAGTCCCTGTATTCCACATATATACCGTAGTCAAGTGCTACGCCTGCGGATACGAAAAGAGGAGAGAGTTCAAGAAAGGAGACTACGTGCACAAAAAAGAAGGAAAATGTCCTGTCTGCGGCAAAGAGACAATAATAGATGCGATTTACCAAGAAGTCTCCTTCAAGTAGCAGCGCCTTAAAACTCTTGCAGAGCTCTCTAACAAAAACTCATATAGCTCAATTTCCACGACTTCTCTTTCCACAGACAGGACTGTAAGAGAAGGAGCAGATCCAGGAACAGCTCCAGTAGCAGAACCAGGATTTAGCAAAAGAACGGGCTTATTCTCTACAACAGTAGTCCGAACATAAGGTACGTGTGTATGTCCGAACAAAATTACATCTACGTCTTTCCTCGGCAAACAAGCATCCCTTACGCTATGCACTAATAGAAACCTAACTCCAAGAACTTCTACGCGTTCTAGAGAAGGCAAATCAAGCCAGTCTACTTCTCCTCTCACACAGACGACAGGAGCAAGCTTCCAAAGCAGATCTAAAACCTCTCTGCACCCCAAGTCACCTGTACACAAAATTAAGTCAGGAGCAAATTCGGCTAAAAAAGATAAAACTCTGCCAGGAACACTCTGTGCTCTCCACGGAACATGAAAGTCTCCGACAGCAATTACTCTAATCATTCCTACAGCACCCTCTAAAATTTTTACACAAAACATTATTCAAACAAAACTATTTTAAACTCATCCCCAAATCTTAGGCAAAAATAAAACAAAAAATACAATTAATATTTATTTTTCACAGCAAGCTATCCAATGTTTACTTTACACCCTTTCTGAAGTAAGCACCGCACTTGGGACACTTAAAGAGACCTACAGTGACAGGTTTTCTGCCCTTTGGTGCTAGCTGCCATGTCTTTAGGGGTTTTTCTACATCTGCTCCACACTTAGGGCATTTGTACATTCTATCACCATAACTCTTTACACCATCAGCATATATATTCCTTTTCACTCGATGATGATTAAGAAAAAATCCCACTATAATAAAGGAAAAGAGAAAAATATCACTTGATCGAACTCAATATAGAAAAAATTTTCTTTCTAATGACAAATACGTGACATTTAATGTGTAAAACTTAATAAAGAAAACATATAAAGCCGAAAAAACAGTATAACATCAAAATAAAAATCTTTTCTAGATATATTGAATTTATATATTATCTTTTTCTGAAAATAAAGAAAAATAAATCTCTTTTTCTAAAAATACATTAAAAATAACTGCAGATAATGGCAATGGAGCTTTTCAATAATACCATTAGTTGAGCCATAAAAGCGGTTAAGTGAAAAATATTTTAGCTAGATAAAAACACTTAGACCAGTGAAGCTGACACTAATTTTCGCCGAAGCAGGAGTAGAACTAGTGCCACCAGAGCTCTGGAAACACCCCAGCGTAAAAAGGTGGGCTTCTAAAAGAGGAAAATCCCCCAAAAAATGTCTACTAGACATAAGCTTCCATTACTCAGCAATGAAAGAGCTGAAAGACTGGTGGAAAAGAGGCCGCCCAGACATACTCCACCTGTGTCTCCTAGAAGCCCTCGACTCGCCCCTCAACAGAAAAGGAATGCTCCAAGTATACGCCCACACCTACGCCGGAAAAATAATGAAATTCAGGCAAGACGTCAGAATACCCAAAAACTACTTCCGTTTCATAGGTCTCATGGAGCAGCTTCTCGCGGAAGGCAAAGTCCCGCCCGACAGCGAAGACCCCTTAATAAAAATAGAAGAGACAACACTAAAAGCCATAACAAGCAAGTGCAGCCACATTTACCTAATGGACGAAATGGGAGCAAAAAAGAGCGCTCTCTCTTTCGCAGAAGAAATAGTGAAACACGGAAACCCCTGCATAATAATAGGGTGCTTTCAGTCAGGAACATTCTCCCCAGACATATACATGCTCGCAGACGAAAGAGTAAAAATATTTGACGAAGCACTCGCCTCCTGGACAGTTACTTCACGAGTACTCACAGCAATAGAAATTAAGCTAGGCTTACTCTAACTAAAACGTGGAAATTCTACAACAAGACCTCCGCAAAAACACCTTCGAAATAAAAATAGATACACCAGAAGACCTCCTATTCTTAGCACTCTTCATAGAGCCAGAAGACACAGTACACGCCTGGACAACAAGACAGCTAAAATACAGCAGAGGTCTCAAAACGGAAAGAGGAGAAAGAGTAAAAGTCTACATGGGACTCAAAGTCATAAAAATAGAGTACGACGACTTCAGAGAGGCACTCAGAGTACACGGAATAGTAGTACAGGCACCAGACTACCTCGAAGCCCAAGGAACACACCACACAATAACACTAGCACCTGGAAATATAGTAAAAATAGTAAAAAACAAAGTATACAAATACCAAACAGAATTAATAAACTATTTCACAAAAACACAAATAAAAATAGCATTAATAAGCATAGGAAACCAAGAAATAGCAGTATCAGAACTAACACAAGCAGGAATAAAAATAAAATACACAATAAAAGTATCACTACAAAAAACAGAAAAAGAAACAAAACTATCTACAATATATGCAAATATAGTAAAAGAATTAAAAAGCAAACTCGAAGTATTCAAAGACAAATATAGTTACATAATAATATTAGTAGACTCGGTAGTAAATGCAGCAATAGAAAATCAACTACAACAAATACAAAAAGAATACAGTAAAAGAATAAGCATATACAAGGTATCAGAAGGAGGAATTGCAGGAATATACGAATTCACAAGAAGTAGTCAATTCAAAAGAATATTAAGCACTACAAGACTATATCTAGAAGAACAAATAATAGAAAAAATATTCACAACACTAGTAAACAAACCAGAAAAAATAGCAGTAGGTCTCACTGAAGTAAAGCAGGCAGCAGAACTAGGAGCAGTAGACACCCTAATAGTACTCAAAGACACGCTAGTACACACAGAAGAGCTGAAAGAAATAATAAGAAACGTAGAAAAGTACAGCGGAAGAATAGTAGTCCTCATAGCCCGAGGAGAAGGATACGAGAAAATAAAAGCGCTGGGCGGAGCAGCAGCCCTCCTAAGATACCCTGTACAGCTTAAGCCTCCTTAAAACCTCTTCCACAGAAACATCCGGAGGAATTCTCCTCCTAAAAAACAGACCACACCTCCCCTCCTCATCCCTCTTCTCAAAAACCCTCCTCCTCTCCAAAATAGTAGACAGCGACACACCCAAAACCCTACACACATAAGGCTCCCGCCCCAAAACAGGAATCTCCCTGTGCCCCCAAGGCATAGGAACAATAAGCATAAACCTCTTATCAACACCAGGAATCCTCACACCTCTCTCGAGTTCCTCTAAGTAAACACGCCCCGCAAACCTATAGAACTCCTCCTCGCTCCTCAACAAAGGCTCCAAAGCCACGTGAACAAACACGTCTCCAGAAAGCTCAAAAACAGCCCTCAGCGCGTGCCGAGGAGTAGCCTTAACAACCTCCTTCCCCACAACCTTCTCTTCAGGCAAAATACTCTCTACAACAGACACCGAGCCACTCTCAACAAAAATATCTACATCGCTATCCGCGGAAACATCCCCTCTAGCAACACTACCGTAAACAAAACACCTCAAACCACATCGAGTCAAAAGCCGCATATAGAAAAGAGCACGCTCCCTCAGACACTTAAGCAGACGCCACCTCTCCTCAGAGTAGTACACATTCCGCTCCTCCGCCCTCCGGTCAACCCTAGTACCCATAAACTACTCCTCGCGGCCAACAAGCCTCCTAATCCTCTCCAAAGCCTCCAAATACGTGACAGCAAGCTCACCAAGCCTTTTCTCCTCATCAACAGAAGAAGCCGACAAAAGCCGGCTACTCACAGCCCTAAGCCTCTCACAAATAGCCCTCTGAAGATCAAGCACAACCACATCCACCAAAACCCTAGCTTCATCAACCTCGTCCCGAACCAAAAACACACTCTTACCACACTTAGGGCAAATAATACGCCCACTCTTAAGCCTAAACAAAGGAACACGGCACTCAGGACAAAGCTCACTAAGCATACAAGCCCCGCTTTTAAGAAGCTCGCTCATCCGCCTAACCAAATTCTCCCTCCCAGACACAAAACACCACCCCTCAAAACAGGCCTAAAGTGGGCCCGCCGGGATTCGAACCCGGGGCCTCCCGGTTATCAGCCGGGCGCTCCAACCAGGCTAAGCTACGGGCCCAGTAACACTACACAGCCACACACCTAAAAGCTTTTCTAATCTCACACAGCTGACACGACATTAGCACAATAGAAAAGATTATAAGCATCCTCTTCGCAAAAGTATCTGGTTCCCGCAGCTTCCGGCGGCTCACCCTGACAGACGGGGCTAACCCCTCAGGATGAAGGGTTGGCCTCCAGCTGCGGGAACACTTCAGATGAAGCTCCGAGCAAACCAGGGGCAAACCCCGGAGGCTCGGAGCAGATAAAGGCCCGGCGGACCGCAAGTTCCCCGCCCAGCCACGGCCTTGCGGCCGTGACTCCGGTTGATCCTGCCGGACCCGACCGCTATCGGGGTGGGGCTAAGCCATGCTAGTCGGCGCCCCGGGCTATGGCGGGGCGCGGCGCACAGCTCAGTAACACGTGGCTAACCTACCCTCGGGACGGGGACAACCCCGGGAAACTGGGGCTGATCCCCGATAGGTGGAGGCTCCTGGAATGGGCCTCCACCGAAAGGGGTGCAGCGCCATGCCCGCTGCACCCGCCCGAGGATGGGGCTGCGGCCCATCAGGTAGTTGGCGGGGTAACGGCCCGCCAAGCCGAAGACGGGTGGGGGCCGTGGGAGCGGGAGCCCCGAGATGGGCACTGAGACAAGGGCCCAGGCCCTACGGGGCGCAGCAGGCGCGAAAATTCCGCAATGCGGGAAACCGCGACGGAGCCACCCCGAGTGCCGCCCGAAGAGGGCGGCTTTTCCCCGGTGTAAACAGCCGGGGGAATAAGCGGGGGGCAAGTCTGGTGTCAGCCGCCGCGGTAATACCAGCCCCGCGAGTGGTCGGGATGTTTACTGGGCCTAAAGC